>Ga0315899_10000173_pt1 | contig 81144 bp, 86 predicted proteins | sample LakEriMetagenome_2_FD_203518 | JGI IMG/M metagenome (GOLD analysis project Ga0315899, IMG submission 203518) | Freshwater fungal communities from buoy surface, Lake Erie, Ohio, United States - Buoy 4 MA112 | ecosystem: Environmental > Aquatic > Freshwater > Lake | place: USA: Lake Erie, Ohio... | reverse complement strand
CCCGGAACTGATCCTGATTGACCAGACGGATGTGCTCCAGGATGTCCCACTCGAGGTAGTGCGATTCGAACACCACCTCATGCTCATCAGCCTGACGGATCTGACTCTTGGTCGGGGAGCCGCACAGGTAACCGCGGCTGCGCCGCAGCTGATGGCCGCACAGGTAGGCATCCATCGTGCCTTCCCGCACGTAGCGGGGTTTGATCGTGAAGAAGTCGTACTCCTTCTCCGGCCACCAGGTGAAGCGGTAGCGGGGCTCCACCTCGGCCTGATCTTCGAAGGTCTCGACCCGCAGCAACATATCGACCCGCAACACCTCGTCGTCGGGGAAGAAGTACTGCCGGCGCGAGCGCCAGAGACCGAGATTGCGGTTGAACCAGCGGCGGATGCTGGTATCCAGCCTGATGCGACTGCCTCCTGGCCCACCGGGCGTGGACGCCACAGGCGGCACGCGCGTCACCAGATCCTGCAGGTGAGCCACGTCGGCGCCTCGGAACAACGAGTCATCACAGACGTCATAGCCATGGCCGACAGGTCCGGCAAAAACTCATAACGTGTCGGCACGTTTCCTCCAGGATCCGCCGCGCCGGTGCATGCCGCAGGGGAACCAGGCCCCGCCGAACCGCAACCCGTTCCCTCAGCCAACGGTCCCGAGCCCGATGCCCGCGGAACCCTGGCTCAGGAGGCCGGTCCGCGCGCGTCCCATCGCCCGGTGGTTGACCCTCCGCAGCGGCGGTTGCTGAAGCTGCTGCTGATCGCAGCCCCGCACCACCGGGCCACACCGGATCTGCGCGGCCTGGTCCACTTCCTTGAAAGCGAGGACTTCGGCTTTGAGGTCAGCCTGGACGTAGCCGACCCCGCCCAGCGGCCCGAACTGCTGGAACTGCATCGCCTGGTGGCCACACCAGCGCTGATCAAGCTGGAACCGACACCGCGGCAGGTGTTCGCCGGCAACACCCTGCTGCAGCAGCTGCGCAGCTGGTTGCCCCGCTGGCAGCAGCTGGAGGTGGTGAGCGGCCTGGGCCTGAGCCTGCGGCCACCCGAAAGCGATGGCAGCCGCACCCAGCGCGAACTGCAGCTGGAGGACCAGGTGCTGGTGCTGCGCCAGGAGAACGAAACCCTGATCGAGCGCCTGCGGGTGCAGGAACGGCTGCTGCGGATGGTGGCCCATGAGCTGCGCACCCCACTCACCGCCTCGAAGCTGGCCCTGCAGAGCCTGAATCTCGGCCAGATCGATCAGGCCCGATTCCGCGATGTGCTCGGACGCCGCCTCGACGACATTGAGCAGCTCTCCAAGGATCTGCTGGAGGTGGGCACGACCCGCTGGGAAGCCCTGTTCAATCCGCAACGGCTGGCCCTGGGTCCGGTGGCGGCCGAGGCGATCCTCGAACTGGAGAAGCTGTGGGTGGGGCGCGACCTTGAGCTGATCACCGACATCCCCACCGATCTGCCGGACGTGTTCGCCGATCAGCGGCGCATGCGTCAGGTGCTGCTCAACCTGCTGGAGAACGCCTTCAAGTACACGCCCGACGGCGGCAAGGTGACTCTGACGATCCTGCATCGCACGAGTCAGTGGCTACAGGTGAGCGTCTGCGACTCCGGCCCGGGCATCCCCCGCGACGAGCAGGAGCGGATCTTCCTGGAGCGGGTTCGCCTGCCCCAGACCTCCGCCACCACCTCCGGCTTCGGCGTGGGCCTTTCGGTGTGCCGCCGCATCACCGAGGTGCACGGCGGCCGCATCTGGGTGGCCTCAGAGCCCGGCGAGGGGGCCTGCTTCCACTTCACCGTGCCGGTCTGGGACGGCCAGGGAGCGAGCTGATGCGGGGCGCCCGGACCTGCAGATTGACGAAGGGGCCCTCGGCCCCGTAATTTCATCGCATCGGAGGCGGGGCGGCAAGCGCCAACCCCGGCAAGGCAAGTGGTTTACCCACATGTCCTCCGTATCCCAGGCCCCCATCGTCTAGAGGCCTAGGACACCTCCCTTTCACGGAGGCGACAGGGGTTCGAATCCCCTTGGGGGTATCAGTGGAAATCCCTCGCAGACTGCGAGGGATTTGATCATTCCAAGGTTCAGAACTCCAGCAGTCACTGGAGAGCTACCTTTACCAATTGCAGGCTGCTGCGACCTGAGGTCAGGTGCAAGCAGTGGCCCGGCGCTGTGCCTCCCGCTGCACGGCCCGCAGATTGGCGGCCAGGTCTTCGCGCAGGCGCTGCTCAATCAGTCCGATCGGCATGCCGACACAGCCCTGGACCGTCAGTTCATAAAGAAGTGTGGTGCTGAGCGCATCACCACCGATCTGCCAGACCCCCTCAAAACGCCGGAAATCACCCTTGGTCATCACGAAGCTGAGGCGACGCTGCTCGAGGTGCTCGGTGAGCTCCAGCTGAACACGGGCCCTGAAGCGAAGGCCCATGAACGTCTGCGCACCTTCCTGCTCCAGGCCGACGACGTTGGCGCGACGCCAGAGCAGACGCGAAGCCTGCAGATTGGGGATGAACCGGCTGAGCTGGTCGTAATCGGTGAGCACCGCCCAGAGCCACTGCGGATCAATCGCCATACGCAGCTGCACGGCCAGGCGACGGCACCCGCCGGGCAGGCGCTCCATCTCCTGCTGAATCGTGTCGAGCGCGCAGGCATCGGCGCCACGACTGGACGTGTTCAGGGGAACACTGGCGATAAGGGCCGAAAGCTGCGTCAAGAGGCTGCTGGCGCTTGCGAACGGGTGCGGCAGCTAAACCTAGCCTCGATCCAGCACAAGCGGCGCGGCACTGCAGCGGCATGGCAACGGGAGCCAGAAGCGCGCCCCGACCTGCTCCGATTGGCTCTGGTGTCCCTATGATCGCGCCCATTCTCAGGGAGCCAGGTGCCCATGCGTGTTTCGACCGCTACGTCAGGCCGCAGCGACTCGCGCGTGTTCACCGTGGTGGTGCAGGGCTACGGCACGGCCCTGCCCCGCCAGGCCGAGCGCACCATCAACGTTCCGTTCTGCCGCCTGCAAGCCCTGATCAAGTCGATCAGCCAACTTGGCGGCACGGTGATCTCGGTCACCGCCGCCGGTGAACCCGTTGCTGCCGTCAGCGGCGCTCCCGCCGAAGCTCAAGCCCAACCAGCCCCCGCTGCCGCCACGGCCGCTGTGGCCGATGCCAAGCCCGCCCCGAAGAAAGCAGCCGTGTCCCACGCTGACGTCCCTGTCAACCTTTACAAGCCGAAGGATCCCTTCGTCGGCACCGTCACCGAGAACTACAGCCTGCTGGCTGAGGGTGCGATCGGCCGCGTCAACCACATCACCTTCGATCTCAGCGGTGGCGACCCCCACCTGCGCTACATCGAAGGCCAGTCGATCGGCATCATCCCCGACGGCAGCGACGCCAACGGCAAACCCCACAAGCTGCGCCTCTACTCGATCGCCAGCACCCGCCACGGCGACAACATGGCCGGCGACACCATCTCCCTCTGCGTGCGCCAGCTGCAGTACGAGAAGGACGGTGAAACCATCAACGGCGTCTGCTCGACCTTCCTGTGCGACATCGAGCCCGGCGCCAAGGTGAAGATCACCGGCCCCGTCGGCAAGGAGATGCTCCTGCCCGACGATGAAGACGCCAACATCATCATGCTGGCCACCGGCACCGGCATCGCGCCGATGCGCACCTACCTGCGCCGCATGTTCGAGCCGGCCGAGCGCGAGAAGAACGGCTGGAACTTCAAGGGCAAGGCCTGGCTGTTCATGGGTGCTCCCACCACCGCCAACCTGCTCTACGACGCCGACTTCGAGCACTACCAGAGCCAGTTCCCCGACAACTTCCGCTACACCAAGGCGATCAGCCGCGAACAGCAGAACGCCAAGGGCGGCCGCATGTACATCCAGGACCGCGTCAGCGAGAACGCTGACGAGATCTTCGCGATGATCGAAGACCCCAAGACCCACGTCTACATGTGCGGTCTGCGTGGCATGGAGCCCGGCATCGACGAGGCGATGACCGCCGCCGCCGCCGCCAAGGGCATCAACTGGGCCGAGCTGCGTCCCCAGCTCAAGAAGGCCGAGCGCTGGCACGTGGAAACCTACTGAGGCCATCGGTGCGGCCTTGCCGCCCCACACGGATCGCTTCATGTCAGGGCCCGCCCACCGGCGGGCTTTTTTGTTGCCATGCCATGCGCGCCCGGCCCGGGCTCGTTAAACCAGGGGCACGCACGCACCGCGTCGCCCCATGGCCGCCCACCAGACCAATCCACTGCGCGTCGGCCTTCGCCAGGAGCGGGTGATCTCACCTCAGTGTCTGGTGATCTTCGGGGCCAGCGGCGACCTCACCCACCGCAAGCTGATCCCGGCGCTGTTCGAACTGTTCCGACAACGACGCCTGCCCAGCGAATTCGCCGTGCTCGGCTGCGCCCGTCGCCCCTGGAGCGACGAGGACTTCCGCAACCGCATGGCCGAGGCGCTGGCAGCGGAGATCCAGCAGCATCAGAGCGCCTGGCAGCAGTTCGCCGCCTGCCTGTTCTACGAACCGGTCGATCTGCAGCAGAACGAGGACGTGGTGCGGCTGGGCACGCGCCTGGAGGCGATCGATCGCCTGCGGGCGACCCGCGGCAACCGCACCTTCTACCTGTCGGTGTCGCCGGCCTTCTATGGCAGTGGTTGCCGTGCCCTGGCCGCCGCCGGGCTGCTGCGCGATCCGGGCCGCAGCCGCGTGGTGATCGAGAAACCCTTCGGCACGGACTACGCCAGTGCCGAGCAGCTGAACCGGGTTGTTCAGGCCTGCGGCCAGGAGCAGCAGATCTTCCGCATCGACCACTACCTGGGCAAGGAAACGGTCCAGAACATCCTGGTGCTCCGCTTCGCCAACACGATCTTCGAGCCGATCTGGAACCGCAACTACATCGCCAATGTGCAGATCACGGCGGCTGAAACGGTGGGGGTGGAGGAACGGGCCGGCTACTACGAAACCAGTGGCGCCCTGCGCGACATGGTGCAGAACCACCTCACCCAGATGCTCGCGCTGACGGCGATGGAGGCCCCCGGCCGCTTCGATCCGGAGGCGATCCGCAACGAGAAGGCCAAGGTGCTGCAGGCGGCCCGCCTGGCCGACGAGGACGAACCCTGGAAGTGCTGCGTGCGCGGGCAGTACGGCCGCGGTGGCAGCCCGGTGAAGCCGATGCCGGGCTATCGCGAGGAACCGGGCGTGAATCCGGCCAGCACCACCGAAACCTATGTGGCGATGAAGCTGTTCATCGACAACTGGCGCTGGCAGGGGGTGCCCTTCTACCTGCGCACCGGCAAGCGCCTGCCGAAGCGCCTCAGTGAGGTGGTGCTCACCTTCCGCGAGGCGCCGGTGCATCTGTTCGATGCCGCCGGCGGCAGTCCCACGGCCAACCAGCTGGTGCTACGCATCCAGCCCGACGAGGGGGCCGGCTTCGTGTTTGAGGTCAAGGCGCCCGGTTCCGGCATGCGCAGCCGGCCGGTGGACATGCACTTCAGCTACGACGAATCCTTCGGCGAACCCTCCGATGAGGGCTACGTGCGCCTGCTGGCCGACGCCATGCTCGGCGATCCCACCCTGTTCACCCGCAGCGATGAGGTGGAGGCCGCATGGCGCCTCTACACCCCGCTTCTGGAGCTGCTGGAGGAATCGCCCGCGCAGCTGCCGGTTCACCCGTACGAGGCCGGCACCTGGGGCCCCGGCGCCGCCGACAACCTGCTGGCCGAGGACGGCCTGCTCTGGCGTCGCCCCTGAGCGCCCGGTTCCCGATCTTCCGCTTCCGCCACAGCACCTCCCCTCTCAGCCGTTCCTCCTCCGATCCGCCATGGCTCCCCAGCTCACCCTTCAGGCCCCGCTGGAACTGCCACCCACCGAGGTGCAGAACTACCTGAACCGCCTCTGGGAGCAGGAGCTGCATGACTCCACCGGCGCGGCCACCTTCACGCTGCTGGTGTGGGAACCCTCCTGGCTGCAGCAACAGCTGATCCGCACCGGCCGCATCAGCGGCCCCCTGAGCGGCCTGCTGAACGGGGAGCTGCTGGAGGCGGCCCGGATGGCCGTGCTGGAGATGGGACTGCCCAGCAGCACCGCACCGATGGCGCCGCAGGTCGCCTGGCGGCTGGGGGAGCAGAACGGCGACCACAGGGCCGAGGACCTGCGCGGTCAGTTCGTGGACCGCGCCATCAGCGCCCACCGGCCGCGGCGCCTGATCACCCTGGCACCGACCCTGGCCCCCGATCGTCCCCTGGAGACCCTGGTGGCGGCCTACTGCCCCCTGGCGGAGGAGCGCAGCGCCAGCGAGGCCGCCTGCGGCGATGTGGTGGTACTGCGGGGCGGCATGGGCGCGATCCAGCAGGGGCTCGGCCTGCTGCAGCCCCTGATCCCACCCGAACTGCCGTGCTGGGTGTGGTGGAACGGCTCGATGGATGAATCGCCGGAGCTGCTCGAGGCCCTGGCCACACCGCCACGGCGGCTGGTGGTGGACAGCTCGATCGGCGAACCGCGACGCTGCCTGGAGCTCCTGGTGGAGCGGATCAGCCGGGCGCAGGCGGTGAACGACCTGAACTGGCTGCGCCTGCGCAGCTGGCGTGAATCGCTGGCCATGGTGTTCGATCCGCCGCGGCGGCAGGCCGCCCTTGATCAGGTGGTGCAGCTCGATATCGACGTGGAGGGCCACCACCCCGTGAAGGGCCTGCTGCTGGCGGCCTGGATCGCCGACCGCCTCGGCTGGCACCTGCAGAGCAGCTACTGGATCCCCGGCGATGCCGCCGAGGGTCGCGGCATCGGCGCTGAGTTCCAGCGCAGCGACGGCCAGAGCGTCCAGTTCCGGCTGATGCCGGTGCCGGTGGGCATCACCAAGACCCACCCCGGGGCCCTGGTGGGGCTGCGACTGATCTGCGCGCCCCGCGAGCAGACGCCCCTGTGCGTGATCCTCTGCTCGGAATCAGGCGGCTGCATGCGCCTGGAGGCCGGTGGCGTGGCGTCGATGGAGCTGGCGGAGGAGGTGGTGCCGCTGCCCAACGAAAGCGAGGAGATGGAGATGGCCCGCCTGCTGGCCGGCGGGCACGACAGCACCAATCCGCTGCTGGCGGCCGCAGCTCCGCTGGCTGCCAAGCTGCTGCCCAGCTGATGCACGCGGCCTCGCTGCCCCCTCCACCCCCATGGCCTGCCTGATCGCCGCCCCGGCCAGCGGCAGCGGCAAGACCCTGGTCAGCCTGGCGCTGACGGCCCTGGCGCGCCGCCGCCGCTGCACGATCCAGACCTTCAAGGTCGGCCCTGACTACCTCGACCCCCAGCTGCTGAGCGCCGCCAGCGGCCGCCCCTGCCGCAACCTCGATCCGCTGCTCTGCGGCGAGGCGTGGGTGCGCCAGAGCTTCAGGCGGCACGGCGTCGCTGCCGATCTGGCCCTGGTGGAGGGGGTGATGGGCCTGTTCGACGGCCGAGGGCCGACAGCCGAGGGCAGCAGCGCGGCCGTGGCCGCACTGCTGGAGCTGCCGGTGGTGCTGGTGGTGGAGGCCAGCCGCCAGGCCGGCTCGATCGCGGCGCTGGTGCGCGGCTTCCGCGATCACCAGCCTGGGCTGGCCATCGCCGGCGTGGTGCTCAACGGCGTGGGCAGTGAGCGGCATCTGGCACTGCTGCGCGAGGCCCTGGTGAGCATCGGCATGCCATTGCTGGGCGCCCTGCCCCGCCACGACAGCCTGGCACTGCCCTCACGGCACCTGGGACTGCTCCCGGCCCATGAACTGCACGATCTGGAGATACGGCGGGATGCCTGGGCGGAACTGGCGGAGCGCCATCTCGATCTGGAGCGGCTCTGGCCGCTGCTGCAGGCACCCGTCCAACAGGCTGCAGAGACGACCGGGGAGCCACAGCGGCCAACGAAGCAGCCGGTGCCGATCGCCATCGCAAGCGACAGCGCCTTCCACTTCCGTTATCCCGAAGCCCGGGAGCTGCTCGAAGCGGAGGGACTCAGCGTGCAGACCTGGTCGCCCCTGGCGGATGAACCGCTGCCGGAGGGTTGCCGCGCCCTTGTCCTGCCAGGGGGCTATCCCGAGCTACACGCCGCCCAGCTGGCCGCCAGCGGCCGGAGCCTGGGGAGCCTGCGGGCCGCCGCCGCCCAGGGCCTGCCGATCTACGCCGAATGTGGAGGTCTGCTCCTGCTGGGCCGCGCTCTGGCGGACGGGGAGGGGATCGAACACGCCATGGCGGGCCTGCTGCCGTTCACGGCCCGGCGAGGGCCGCTCAGCCTGGGCTACCGCGAGGCCACCCCGACGGACGATGGACTGGTGCTGCGGCGGGGCGAACGCCTGCATGGCCACGAGTTTCACCGCTGGCAGCTGGAGAGAGCGGCTGCGGTGGCTCCGGCGTCCACGCAGCCCCTCTGGCGGCTGGAGGGCTGGGGCACCGAAGCGCGGCTGGAGGGCTGGGGTACCAGGCAGCTCCATGCCAGCTGGCTGCATCTGCACTGGGGCGGCTGTCCGCAGATCCCGCAGCGGCTGGCTGCCGCCGCCAGGCCTTCACCCACCACCCGACGATGACCACCCCGTCCAACCCTGAACTTTGGCTGCTGCGCCATGGCGCCACCGCCTGGGCCCGCGATGGCCGCCACACCAGCCACACCGACCTGCCGCTGCTGCCGGAGGGGGAGGAGCAGGCCCGCGCTCTGGCACCACGAGTGGCGACCGTGCCATGGGCAGGGGTGCTGGTCAGCCCGCTGCAGCGGGCGCGCCAGACCTGCGAGCTGGCGGGGATCGGCGCCGCGGCCGCCTGCTGCGATGACCTGCGCGAGTGGAACTACGGCGCCTACGAAGGCCTGACCACGGCGGAGATCCGGCGCTCCGTACCGGACTGGACGATCTGGAGCCATTCCTGCCCGGGCGGGGAAGATGCGGCTGCGGTCGAGGTCCGCTGCCGGCGGGTGATTGAGCGGGCCCTGGCCCTGGCCGGTGACGAGGGAAAGGTGGCGCTGGTGGCCCATGGGCACATCCTGCGCAGCCTCGCCGGGTGCTGGCTGGGGCTGGGGGCCGCCGGCGGTCGCCTGCTGGTGCTCGGCACCGCCGGGATCAGCGTTCTGGGGCAGGAGCGGGAGCAGCGGGCCGTGCTGCGCTGGAACAGCCCTGCCGTTGGTTGAGCAGAGTGGGGCCACGGCCACGGGGCTATGGCCGATGGCGCTCCGCCATGGCAGCGTGAGGGTGGCCCCAGGGGAGTTCCGCTTGGACAAACCGCTGCCCCGCCAGATGAACTCCCGGGCACCGGGCTGGCTGTTCGCCGACATGAGTCCCATCAGCCGGAGCAGCCGGGCTGCACGGCTGCGGGAATGGCGCCAGGTGGAGCGCGGCGAACCGCGCCACACGCCCCACATCGAGCGCTGGCAACTGCTGGTGCGCGGTCGGGTGCAGGGGGTGGGCTACCGGGCCTCCTGCTGCCAGAAGGCCAAGAGCCTCGACCTGTGCGGCTGGGTACGCAACCTGGCCGATGGCTCTGTGGAAGTGCAGGCTGAGGGGCCGGTGCATCAGCTCACCGAACTTCAGCTCTGGTGCGAGCGCGGCCCGACCGGCGCCGAGGTGCTGAGCGTGGCGACCGCCCACCTGCCGCCAATCCGCGAAGACTGGTTCGAAATCCGCCGCTGAACCCACCGGCTGCGATCCTGAAGTCCGGCTGAACCGCGCCCATGACCAACGGCACCCTCTGGGCCGAGCTGCTGGCCTACGGCAGCGGCATCAGCATCAGTCCGATCCACATCGGTCTGCTGTTGCTGCTGCTGCTCGGACCGTCGCCGCTGCGGCGAGGCGGTCTGTTCGTGCTGAGCTGGCTGGTCACCGTGACCCTGATGGTGGGGCTGCTGCTCACGGTGGGACACCAGCTGCTGCTGACCATGGACAAGGGCAGCAGCCACCGCACCGCCCTCGACCTGCTGGCGGCGGGTGCCCTGCTGGCCCTCGGCCTGCGGGAACTGCTCGACCGGCGCGAGGAGGGGCAGGCCCCCCCCGGCTGGACCCGCCAGCTGGATCGCCTCGGCGCGATGCCGCTGCCGCTGCTGCTCGGCGCCAGCTGCGCGATCGAAGTGATCAGTCCCGACGACCTGTTCCTGTTCGCCAAGGCAGCGTCAGCGCTGCTGGCCAGTGGCCTGAGCAGGGGCCAGGAGGTGCTGTACACCGCCGGCTTCAGCCTGGCGGCCAGCCTGGCCCTGCTGCTGCCGTTCCTGGCGGTGTTGCTGGGGCGCCAGCAGGTGCTGCCGCTTCTGGAACGGGGCAAACAGGTGCTGTTCAATCGCGGTGATCTGCTGGTGGGTGGACTCAGCCTGGTGCTGGCGGGCTACCTGGGCTGGCAGGGCCTCGATGGCCTGCACATGGGCTGAGGGCCCTCACCCCAACGACTCCGCCCCGGCGCTCAGCACCTCCGACCAGAGGCTCTGCAGCGGCGGTGACGGCCGGTCGGCCATCAGCCAGACCGCCTGGCTGGCGCGGCTGACCGCCACATAGGCCAGCTGCCGGCGCAGCACCGCGTCGTCGGGCCAGAACACATCCCCGGCCACATAGACCTCGCCGAAGGTGCTGCCCTGGCTGCGGTGCACCGTCAGCACGGCAGCGGGGCCGAGGGAGGCAAAGGCGTCGCGGACCAGAAAGTAGCGGCGCCAGAGGCCACGCCCCGCCTGCTTGCCGGCGTCACGGGCCTGCTGGCGCAGGCGCTGCAGCACACCATCGAGCTCACGCCGGGGGGCACTGCCCACGGGCGGCAGCAGACGCAGGCTGAGGCGCGTCTCGCCGGTCTCCACCTCGGCGGTGAGGGTCTCGATCACCGACGGCAGCAGGCCGTCATCGCTGCCGATGCCGAACTCCGCCAGGTCACAGCGCTCCGGGGTCACGTCCCGCACCACCAGTTCACGGTTGGAGCCGAGCACCAGATCGGGCTCCTCGGCGGCCTCCTCGCCGGCGCGGCAGGCCGGTGCCATCACCGCGGCCCGGGTGATCAGCACCTCCCCGGGCAGCACTGGCAGCTGGTCGGCCATCTCGCCATGGATGGCGCGACGCGCCAGGGGCACCAGTTCCTCCAGGAGTCGGTTGGTGTAACAGAGGATGCGGGCGTGATCGGGGTTGTCGAGCTCGGCGGCCCGGCGCAGCCCGGCCTGGGCGGCCGCCAGCCAGTCGCGGCGTGGCAGGGCGGCCACCAGCCCCTGGTCATCGCGAATGGGAGCGAACGGCGGTGGGCGGCGACAGGGAAGCCGGCCGTTGCGCAGGCCGGTGGCCAGGCGCAGCACCGGCCCCTGGTGGCGCACCACCTCCCGCAGGCTGGCCGTGGCGCAGCGGCCCATGGCGAACACCGGGCTGAGGGCCTCCCCCACCGGGGGCAACTGGCCGGGGTCCCCCACGAACACCAGCCGGGTGCGAAAGGGATGGGCACAGCGCAGGGCGATCTCCAGAAGGGTGCTGTCGACCATCGAGGCCTCATCCACCAGCACCAGGCCGAGGTTCTCGAGGGCGACGGCGGTCTGCTCCGTCTCCTCGCAACGCTCCAGATCCCCCTGGCGACGCAGCTTCAGGCGCAAGAGGCGGTGAATCGTGCTCGGAAACCAGGTGGGCTGCAGCCCGGCCAGAGCCAGCTGCTGACGCAGCACTCCCACCGCCTTGTGGGTGGGGGCGACGACGGTCCAGCACAGACCACTGGCGTCCACCTGGCGCAACAGCTGCCGGCAGAGAAAGGTCTTGCCGGTGCCGGCATAGCCGCTGAGCACGAAGGGGGTGCCGTCCCAGGGGGCCGCCAGCCAGGCGGCGAAGGCCGCGGCCGCGGCCGCCTGGTCAGCCGTGAGCACAGGGGCCGGCGAGGGCCCCGACCTGGAATCCGGCCGTGGTTCAGCCAACCGGCAGCAGGCCCCAGTGCTGGGCGATCAGCAGCGGCGAGCCCACCCAGACCAGCCCGGGCAGGGACACCAGCGGGCCAATGAGGCTGCCCACCAGCACCTCCAGGCGGGTGTGGCCGAGATTTTCCTTGAGCGGCCTGAGGGGCTGGGGCAGCTCCGGGATGGTGGGCCAGAGGCCATCGGGCAGGAGATTGACCCGGGCCGCCGTCAGGCCGGCGGCCCGGCGCACTCCAGCGGCGTCGTAGAGCACGACGAAGCAGATGGTCGCCGCCAGGGCGAACAGTGGCGAATCAAAGCCCTGCTGCCAACCCAGGCAAGCAGCGGTGCCGGTGAGCAGAGCGGAGTGGCTGGACGGCATGCCACCGGTTTCCACCAGCACCTTCGGATTCCAGCGGCGGTGCACCGCCAGTTCGATCACCAGCTTGGAGAGCTGGGCGCTGCCACAGGCGGCCAGGCCCCACCACAGAACCCCGTTATCGAGGATGGCCAGCAGCGGCGCCGGCCCGGCGGCGGCGATCAGGGCACCGCTCATCGATCGCGGCTCGTGATGTAGTCGGCCAGGGCCAGCAGCGGCGCCGCCTTGAGGGCAGCCCCCTCAGCGGTAGCGAAGGGCGCCAGGGCGGCCTTGGCCTCGGCGACGAGGGCATCGGCGCGGCGGCGCGATTCCTCCAGACCCAGCAGCTTGGGATAGGTGGTCTTGTCGGCGGTGAGATCCTTGCCGGCGGTCTTGCCGAGCACCTCGCTGCTGGCGGTCACATCGAGGATGTCGTCGATGATCTGGAAGGCCAGGCCGATGCCGCGGGCATAGACGCGCAGCGCCTCGAGCAGGGCATCGCCTGCGCCGGCGATCAGGGCACCGCTGAGCACGCAAGCCCGCAGCAGGGCGCCGGTCTTGTGCAGGTGGATGTACTCGAGCGTCTCCAGGTCGACATCCTTGCCCTCGCACTCCAGATCAACCACCTGGCCGCCCACCAGGCCGGGGGCGCCTGAGGCCAGGGACAGTTCGCCCACCACCTTCAGCAACCGCTCGGCCGGCACGCCCGGGCTGCGCAGGGCCACCATCTCGAAGGCCCGGGTGAGCAGGGCGTCGCCCGCCAGGATCGCGTTGGCCTCGCCGTACACCTTGTGGTTGGTGGGTCTGCCACGGCGCAGGTCGTCGTTGTCCATGGCCGGCAGGTCGTCATGGATCAACGACATGGTGTGGACCATCTCCAGCGCCACGGCCGTCGGCATCGCCTGCTCGGCCGCCCCACCCGCCAGCTCGCAGGCCGCCAGGCAGAGGATCGGCCGCAGTCGCTTGCCGCCGGCCAGCAGCGAGTAGCGCATCGACTCCCGCAGACTCTCGGGGCGCTCGGGCCCGAGGGATCCATCCAGGGCGGCCTCCACCTGCAGGCGAGCCGACTCGAGATAGGCCTCGAAGTCGAAGCTCGCCGGTGCCCCGGTCCCGGTGCTGGTTGTGCTGGTCACCGCCGCGGTCATGGGGACTGGGCCAGAGGCCATCGCTGGCGGGGATTCTCTCAGGCCGCGACGATCAGGGAAGAAGATCCACCAGCGGCTGGTCAAGACCGCAACGCTGGCACCAGCTGGCGACGGTGTTGACCAGGAGCAGGGTCACGGTCATCGGTCCGACGCCGCCCGGCACCGGTGTGATCGCACCGGCGATCGGCTCGACCTCCTCGAAGCGCACATCACCGCAGAGCCGCGCCCTGGCCTGCGGGCCAGCGGCCGGATCGGGTTCGAGGCGGTGGATGCCCACATCCACCACCACCGCTCCAGGCTTCACGTGCTCGGCGCCGATCATGCGCCGACGACCGGCGGCCACCACCAGCACATCCGCCTGGCGGGTGAGTTCGGCGAGGTCACGGGTGCGGGAGTGGGCGATGCTCACCGTGGCATCGGCGGCCTGCAACATCAGCGCCATCGGCTGACCCACCAGGATGCTGCGCCCCACCACCACGGCCCGCTTGCCGGTCAGCTCGACACCGGCGGAGGCCAGCAGGGCCATCACACCAGCGGGGGTGCAGCTGCGCGGGCCCGGCTCCCCCTTGAGCAGACGTCCCAGGTTGAGGGTGTGCAGCCCATCGGCATCCTTCGCCGGATCGATCGCCGCCAGCAGCGGCTGCTCATCGAGGCCCGCCGGCAGCGGCAGCTGCAGCAGGATGCCGTCCACCGCCGGATCGGCATTCAGGCGCTGAATGGTGGCGAGCACCTGCTCGGCCGGTGTGTCCGCAGGCAGATGGGCACCGAGGTTGGTGATGCCGATGCGACTGCAGGCCTTCTCCTTGTTAGCGACGTAGACGCCGCTGGCGGGGTCGTCCCCGACGCGCAGCACCGCCAGGCCAGGCGGCCGGCCGGCCCGCTCGCGCCGCTCAGCCACCACGGTCTGCAGACGTTGCTCGATCGATGCCGCCAGGAGGCGGCCATCCAGACGCGTGGCCATGGCGCGGGGAGAAGATCGACTGCTCTCAGCATGCAACGGCAGGGCTAGCTTGGGCACCACCGTTCCGCGCCACGGCTTCGTTGACCCGTCCGGGCCCCGGCCACCAACCGTTGCGCCGACCCCTGCACTTCCTGCGAGGGTTGTGGCGGCAATGGCTGCGACTGGAGCGCCCCCGGCAGGCCTTCACCCCATGGCGCAGCCGCGACAGGCTGGCGATCCTCGTTGCGTGCCTGCTGGTGGCGCTGCTCTCCAGCTGGCCCTGGCTGGTGGAGCCAAGCCTCCGAGCCGGTGTCAGCGCCCCGTTCACCGTGCGGGCCCCCAAGGCGGCCACGGTGGTGGACTCGGAGGCCCTTGAAGAGCGCCGCTCCCAGCTGGGTCCGCGCAGCCACGTGCAGGTGGTGGATCCACGCATCAATCACGACCTGGAGCAGCGCCTGGAGCGCCAGCTTCAGGCCATCACACGCCTGAGCGGCGGCAGCCAGGACCGGGTGGCGCCTCTGGAGCTCAAGCCCGCTGAGCGGCAGTGGCTGGCGACCACCAATCCAACCGAGCTGCAGGCCTGGCAGCTACGGCTCCAGCAGGCCCAGCGGCGGATGCTGCTGCAAGGGGTCGTCGGCAGCGTGGCCCGCCAGCAGCTGGAGCAGGCCGCCGCCCTGCAGCTCGATCCCATCAAGGGCCCGGCCCTGAGCCTCGGCAGCCGCGTCCTGGCCACCAACCTGCAGGGCCGCAGCAACCTGCGGATCGACCCCGTGCTGACGCAGCGGTTGATCGAGGACCTGCTGACGCAGCAGGGCATCCCCACGATCAGCGTGCGCCAGGGGGAGCTGATCACCCGCCAGGGGGAGGCGATCAGCCCGCAGTCCTATGCGGTGCTCGACTACTTCGGCCTGGTGAACCGCCGCCCTCTGATCGGCGCCTGGCTGCTGCATGCCTCAGAGGCCCTGGCCAGTTGCATGCTGATGGTGCTGCTGATCCGGCGCCACCGGGCCGGTCTTGAACCGCGGCAGGCCCTGCTGGCCCTTGGCCTGCTGCTGCTGGTGCAGGGCTCGAAGCTCTGGTTCGGCGGCGCGGTCAGTCCCCTGGCGCTGCTGGTGCCGCCAACGCTGCTGCTGGCCCAGGGACTGGGCACCCGGGCTGGCCTGGCCTGGCTGGCGGTCGCCAGCCTGCTCTGGCCGCTGCCCCTGGCCACCTTCAACGACCAGCGCATCCTGGTGGCGGCGGCGGTGGCGGCGCTGACCGCCGTTCTGGCGGGGCGTCAGCGCAGCCGGGCCCAGCTGCTGCAGCTCACCCTGCTGGTGCCGCTGGTGGCCCTGGCCGCGGAATGGCTGCTGCTGCAACTGGCGGTGGCCAGGGGTGAAGGCGATGGGCTGCTGCCGATCGGCGCAGACCTGCCCGGGGAAGCGCTGCTGCTGGCGGGTCTGCTGCTGGCGGTGCTGCTGCTCAGCCCCCTGCTGGAGAGCTTCTTCGATCTGCTGACCCGCAGCAGGCTGCTGGAGCTGGCGGATCTGGAACGGCCGCTGCTGCGGCGCCTCTCCTGCGAGGCGCCAGGCACCTTCGAACACACCCTGATGATCTGCAGCCTGGCCGAGGAGGGAGCCCGAACGATCCAGGCGGACGTGGATCTGATTCGCACGGGAGCGCTCTATCACGATGTGGGCAAGCTGCATGGCCCGCACTGGTTCATCGAGAACCAGGAGGGCAGCGAGAATCCCCACGATCGGCTCGACGACCCCCTGCTCAGCGCCGGCATCCTGCAGGCCCATGTCGACGAAGGCCTGAAGCTGGCCCGCCGCTATCGCCTGCCCCGGCCCCTGGCCGATTTCATTCCTGAACATCAGGGCACCCTGAAGATGGGGTACTTCCTGCATGAGGCCCGCCGCCGCGATCCTGGGGTCAACGAAAGCGTCTTCCGCTACCGCGGCCCCACACCCCGCAGCCGCGAGACTGCCGTCCTGATGCTGGCCGATGGCTGCGAGGCGGCGCTGCGTTCCCTGCCGCCCGACACCGACGCCCAACAGGCTCGCGCCATGGTGCGCCGCATCGTTGACGCCCGCTGGCAGGACGGGCAGCTGTCGGCCAGCGGCCTCAGCCTGGCGGAGCTGGAGCTGCTGGTGCGCGCCTTCGTCCGGGTGTGGCGGCGGATGCGCCATCGCCGCATTCCCTATCCCATCCCCGCCCGCAAGGGCTACAGCGCCTGAACCAGGAGACCCCGTGACACACAGGCAGACAGCGCCGATCTGGCAACGCGCGTGGTACCCGGTGGCCTTCCTCGACGACCTCGATCCCGACCGCCCCCAGGCCTTCACGCTGCTGGGGGAGGACCTGGTGCTCTGGTACAACCGTGGCGGCCACGGCTGGCGCGCCTTCGCCGATGCCTGCCCGCATCGGTTGGTGCCGCTCTCGCAGGGGCGAATCAACGAGGCCGGCGAGCTGGAGTGCCCGTACCACGGCTGGAGCTTCAACGGCACCGGCACCTGCACCGCCATCCCCCAGGCCCAGGAGGAACAGACGATCAGCCCTCGCAGCAACTGCCGGCCCTATGCAACCGCCACGGGCCAGGGGTTGCTGTTCGTGTTCAGCGGCCCGGCGGCCGAGGCCGACAGCCAGCCGCTGCCGCTGCTGCCGATGCTGCACCTGCGGGACGGGTGCATGGAAGGCCGGGCCGGCTGGGCCGATGGCTGGATCGTGCAGGACATCGTCCGCGACCTGCCGATGGATGCCCTCACCCTGCTGGAGAACGTGCTGGATGTGAGCCATGTGCCGTTCACCCATCACGCCACCGTCGGCCGACGCGAAACCGCAGGGCCGGTCAACCTGCAGCTGACGAGCTTCGGGCCGGAGGGCTTCACCGGCCTCTGGCCGGAGGGGCCGCGCCGGGGCACGCTCGGCAGCCAGCACACCACCTACGCGGCCCCGTGCCTGATGTGGCACGACCTGACCGCCCCACGCTTTGCCCGGATCCTCACCGTGGTGTACGCCACGCCGATCCGGCGCGGCGAATGTCGCCTATTTGCCCGCTTCCCCTTCCAGTTCCGGTCACCGTGGCCGGCGCGGCTCTTGGCTCTGCGGCCGCGCTGGCTGCAGCACCTCGGCAACCACACGGTGCTGGAGGACGATCAGATCTTCCTGCACTGGCAGGAGCGGCTGCTTGAGCAGCGGGGCGGCAGCCATGGCGCCATCCGCAGCTTCCACCTCCCCACCAGCGCCGATCGCTACATCCGCGCCCTGCACGACTGGGTAAACCGCTACGGCGGCGAGCCGTTCCCCGGCCAACCGCTGCCGCCCCGGCTGGGGCAGGCAGCACTGATGGACCGCCTGGAAGCCCACACCCGCCACTGCCGCAGCTGCTCGGGAGCGCTACGGCGGCTAGAGGCGCTCGAACGCCTATGGGAGCTGTTGCTGCTGGCGGGCCTGGCGGGCCTGGCCTGGTGCGGCAGCAGCGGAGCGGCCGGTCCCGCCATCGCGGCTCTGCTGCTCACAGCGGCGGCTCTGGCCGGCCGCTGGCGGTGTGGGAGCTGGATCGCGCAGCTGCAGCGTGGCAGCGGCCAACCACCGCGCAACCGGCTCAGGAAGGGCCGCCGCGGGGGCGGTCGGCCCGGCCGCTGAGGACCGCACGGGCCTTGCGCTCCAGGATCAGGCCAGCGCTCACCAGCGTGATCGCATTGGCCACGATCAGGGGGCCATCGGCGGTGAGCAGGCCGTAGACGCCCCAGAGCGCAATGCCGGCGGTGAACAGCACGTACATGCGCAGGGAAATGGCGCTGGTGTCGCCGCTGCGCAGGGTCTTGATGGCCTGGGGGATGAAGCTGAGCGTGGTGAGGCTGGCCGCCACGTAACCGAGGGCCGCGACGGAAGGGGAGCTGCTGGCCACGGCGTTCAGGACTCAGAAGGGGCAGGGGGAGCTGAACACCAGCGCGGCACCGCTGCGCGGATGCACGCAGCGCAGGTCGGTGGCATGCAGATGCAGGCGCCGGGCGTCGGTCCGTACGCCCGGACCATAGAGGGGGTCCCCCAGGATCGGATGGCCGATCGCACTGAGGTGCACGCGCAGCTGATGGGAGCGTCCGGTCAGGGGCCACAACTCCAGCCGGCTGTGGCTCATCGTCTGCTGGCCGCTCCCGGTCAGCAGACGCCAGTCGGTGCAGCAGGGCTTACCCGCCGGATCCGGGCCGTAGAGGGGTGGATTGCGCTGCCGCCGCGCCAGCGGCAGCGCAATCCGGCCCTCACGGTCCCGGGGCTGACCGTGCACGTCAGCCACGTAGCGCTTGAACACCTGCCGATGGGCGAACTGGATGCTGAGGCCGCGATGCACGAACGGATCCAGGGCCACGAGGATCAGGCCGGAGGTATCCCGGTCGAGGCGATGCACAAGCTGAGCCTGCGGCCAGCGCTGCTGCAGGCGGGTGATCAGGGAATCCGCCAGCAGCGGGCCGAGGCCGGGCTGACAGAGCAGTCCTGCCGGCTTGTCGAGCACCAGCAGATCATCACCGGCATGAACGATCGACTCCTCAGGCAGCCAGGCCTCCGCCGATCGACCAGCCTGCACCGGCAGCGCATCAGCCGACGAGCCCCCCCGGGGCAGATCCCTGCACTCTGGCGATCTGATTGCGCCCATTGCCCTTGGCCAGATAGAGGGCCTGATCAGCCCGGTAGAAGAGATCGGCGAAACAGCGATCAGCCGCCGCCAGCCCCGTGACGCCGCCACTGATGCGTGGATGGTAGTCCGATTGACTGAACACACCGGTCATCGCTGCCACGTCGGCGCGGATCGCCTCGGCGGCCACCACGGCGCGCTGCTCATCGCAGTCAGGCATCAGTACGGCGAACTCCTCATCGCCGATCCGGCCGAACAGATCATCGGGCCGCAGATGCCTGCGGGCCAGCCGACAGACATCCACCAGCACCTGATCACCGGCCTGGTGGCCCCAGCGATTGTTGATCTGGCGGAAATCATCGATGTCGAAATTGAACAGACTCAGGGGGCGGCCGTCCTCGCGAGCCTGCTGCAGCTCCTGCTGACCCAGGCGAAAGAAGCTGCCACGGTTGTCCAACCCCGTGACGGGGCACAGGCTGCTGTGACGACGCAGCTCCAGCTCACGCATCACGAGGTCCGCCATCTGCCGGAGCTGGGCAATCTGGGCGAGCTCCAGCCGGCGGGGGCGCCGATCGAGCACGCAGAGCGTGCCCAGATTGTGACCTTCCGGGGAATGCAAGGGCGCACCGGCGTAGAAGCGCAGGCCCGGTTCACCCAGCACCAGTGGGTTATTGGCAAAACGCTCGTCCTGCAGGGCATCCGGCACCACCAGCACGTCGTCAGCGGCGATGGCATGGGCACAGAAGGCCATCGCACGCGGGGTCTGGCGAGTCTCGAGCCCGTGGCGGGCGGGAAACCACTGGCGGTCGCGATCCACAAGCGACACCAGAGCGATCGGCATGGCCAGCACATCAGCTGCCAGCTGCACGATCCGATCGAGGTGCGGATCATCCGGACTATCCGGAACAACATGGCGCCGCAGATCGCGCAACCGCTGCTCCTCGTCAGCGGGAATCGGGTAGTCGGGAAACGGAGACACCGCCGCAGCCACCTGGGAGATGTCAAGCTAGGCAGGCCTGAAGGCGCTGACGGGTGGATGGCATCAGGCCACCGGCCTCGCCACACTGCGATCAGACGCGGCATCCAGACCCTGCCGCGGGGGGAGAAGATCCATGGCGCTCGAGCGGTTCAAACAGGCCCTGTCCACCCTGCTGGATGGTGCACCGAGTGATCCTCTCGAACGGGATGAGTACTTCGAGCTGCACACGCTGGCCACCGAGGGCGGCGAGGACTTCGAAGTAGTGATCTGCGATGAAGAGAACGAGATCTTCGCGGTGATCTACACGGCGCGGCTGTTCGAGGAGGGGGAGGAGGGGCAGGAGGAGGTGGAGGGCCTGGTGCCGGAGTTCCTGCGTCAGGCCTTCGGCCTGGACGCCAGCGAATGGCAGGCCACGGAGCCGTTCGATCTGGGTTGGCGCAGCCGCGAATACCTGTGGTTCATGGAGTTCACGGTGCCGGGGCTGACGCCCATCTGCCGCTACGACTGAACGGTGAGCAGCTGCAGGGCGCTCTGGCGCCGGCTGAACAGCAGCACCACGGCATCGCCCTCAGGCACGGGCAGGCCGGTGGCAATACGCAGTTCAGCGCGCTCCACCAGTCCGACCCCACAGGTCTCCACCAGCAGCAGCGGCAGGGTGCCGGCATGGCCGCGCATCGCCTGCAGATCGAGGGCCTGGCGGGCTGCGCGGGTGCTGCGCTCGAAGCCCAGGCGCTCCACCAGCTCTCCCCAGAGATGGTTCACCGGCGTTCCGGCCGCCAGATCAAGATCGAACGCCTGCATGCGGCGACCTGCATCGATCCACCAGCTTGGCCCACCAGCCTGGACCGCAGCCGATCGCTCAACCGTGGCGCAGCTGCACGAAATGGGGGGCGAACAGGAACACCATCTCACCGAGCCGTTCCTGCTGACCATCGAGGGCGAAGGCGCCACCGGCCATGAAATCAGCGGCGCGCTGGGCCTGCTCGGGCGGAAGGGAGCTGAGGTTGAGCAGCACGGTGGCGTGATCGCGCAGGGCGAGCACCGCCTCCTGCACAGCCTCGAAACAGCTGGGCTGCATCACGACCACCTCGGCGCCCCAGCTGGCGGGATTGGGGATGAAATCCGGCGAGACAGGCTCCATGGGGGGGGATTCAACCGTCGGCTGACGGCTGCTCGAGCGTGTCGATGCTGGGAACGATGACTTCAACCGCATCCTCGTTGTCGAGGAATGCCTCGAAGGAGCGGTAGCGACGGATCAACGGCGCAGCATCCGGATCGGCAAACAGCTCCTGCCAGGTCAGCTCCTTAGGCCTGGCCTCGCGCAAGGCGGCCAGGGCCTCATCGAGATCGGCCGCATCACCGAAGGCCTCGCCTTGCAACACCAGTTCGTAGAACGTCATCGCAGACAAAGCGACCGGACCGCAGGCTGACACACCACGTTGTTGAACCGATACGTGCCCTGCATCACCTGAAGATAGCGGCGGCGACAGGGATGACCAGCCCCCCCGGGAGGGCTGCCGTTGCGCCGTCGTGAAGAGACGTTGCACGCTCAGGCGGGCCTGCAGCTGCTCGATAGCGTCTGAGCAGATCTCCTCACCCAGCCATGAGCGTTGGCGAGCTGTTTCTTGAAAGTGTCTCAACCGGTGTGATCACAGCCGAGGAAATCGACTGGATCACTGCGGAGCAACATCACTTCAATCGCCAGGAGGAAGCCATCATCCTCAAGCTGGGGCGACTTGTTGATGCCGGCATCATTCAGATCGGCTGCCGGCTGTTCAGCCACTGATCCGTCCGCAGCGATCCGACTGAGGTGCTCGATCGGGATCAGCCCGGAATGAACGTGCGCAACCGCCGTGCTTCCTGGCCGGCCCGCTGTTGCAGTTCGGCATCGCTGAGGCGCTCTTCCTCGCGCAGCTGAGCCGCGATCACATCCGACTCCTGCACCTCGAAGCCCGCCGTCGCGGCCAGCTCCAGCAGCTCATCCAGGGGCAGGGGCTGGCTGAGCCGATCCGCCAGCAAGGGCGTGTTGCGGGCATGAGCCAGGAAGGCATCCAGTTGCGCAAGCGACACGGCGGCGGGGTGCGGGACTGCTCCGTCCTAACGGCTGGCAGCCCCGGTTGCGGGCTGGCCAAGGCGCGGCCATCACTCCAGACTTGGCGAACCAGCCGCGCCGCGATGCGATCCAGCCCCTCCAGCACCGAGCCAGATGGGGTGCTACCCACCTGGATGCGCCGCGGCGGCGCGGCACTGACCACCCTGATTGCGGTGCTGTTCGTGGTGGTCCTGCTGCAGGTCCGCCAGCAGGGACAGCGGCTGCAGACGCTGCAGGATCGGCTGCAGACGCTGGAGAACAACAGGGATCTCGAGCGCACCAACGCGCTGGAGGAGCAGCTCCGCTCCACCGTGCAGCGTCTCCAGAGCCTGGAGGGCATGGAGCGCACGCTGCAGCGACTCAGCAGCGAGCAGGAGAGCCTGCGCCAGCTCATCCGCAGCGGGGCCTCCGGCCTGGGGAGCCGGGAGCCGCAACCGCTGCCAGCTCCCGAACTGCTGCCGCCACCGACACCGGCACCGGCACCGATGCCGGCACCACGCCCATGAGCGGCCGGACCAGGGCGGCAGCCAGGCGCCTGAGCGCGGTGCAGACCCCGGTGATCCCTGTGATGGGGGAGCTGATCCGCCAGACACCGGGCACCCTCAGCCTCGGTCAGGGCATGGTGCACTGGGGACCTCCGACCCAGGCCCTGAGCGCCGCCTCGGCTGCCCTAATGGATGGCGAGGCCCTGCACACCTATGGCGCGGTGGCCGGTGAACCGGCACTGCACGCCGTGCTGGCCGCCTGGCTGCGACAGCAGCACCAGCTGGATCTCGATGACTCAGCCCTGCTGATCACCGCCGGCAGCAACATGGCGTTCAACGCGATCGCACAGGTGCTGTGCGATCCAGGCGACGAGCTGATCCTGCCGGTTCCCTGGTATTTCAACCACGAGATGGCGATCCGCCTGGCCGGTGGCCGACCGGTGAGCGTGGCCGCCGGGCTGATCCCCGATCCGCAGCGGCTGGCGGCGGCGATCACGCCGCGCACCCGCGCCATCGTGACCATCTCCCCCAACAACCCCAGCGGGGCGGTGCTGCCGGCGGATGTGCTCCGGGCGATCAATCAGCTCTGCGCCGAGCGCGGCCTGATCCACATCAGCGATGAGGCCTATGCCCTGTTCGGCCATGGCGGCACCCCCGTGCACAGTCCGGGGAGCGCCAGTGGCAGCGGTCGCCACACGATCACCCTGGGCTCCCTTTCCAAAAGCCATGGCATGGCCGGTTGGCGCCTGGGCTGGGCGGTGGTGCCCAGGGCCCTGCAGGCGGATCTGGCGAAGGTCCAGGACACAATCCTGATCTGCCCGCCGCGCCTGATCCAGCAGGCCGCCATCGGTGCCCTCTCGGCCGGCGCAGGCTGGTGCCAGGAGCGGATCGCGGCTCTTACCGCCCGCCGCAGCCGCGTGCTGGCAGCCCTGAACGAACCGGGAGCCCCCTGGCACGTGCTTGGCCCGGCGGATGGAGCCTTCTATGCGCTGCTGAAGCTGGAGAGCAGCTGCAGCAGCGATACGGCGATGGAACGCCTGATCCGAGAGCACGGCGTGGCGCTGGTCAGCGGGGCCAGCTTCGGGCTACGCGGCTGCTGCCTGCGGCTCAGCTACGGGATGCTCGGCGACGACGACCTGGATGAGGCCCTGCGTCGCCTGCGGCGGGGGCTGGGGCAGATCGCGACGCAGCTCCCGCCGCCATAGGGGCTGCCCGATCAGCCGGGCTCAGCCTCTCAACCCTTGACAGCGTCGCCGCTGGCGCTGGGCAGGATGTAGCGCTGCAGGCCCAGGAACAGGGCCAGAACCGGCAGGATCGAGACCACCGCCCCTGCCGCCACCAGGCGCCAGTCGAGCGCAAAGCTGCTGGAGAGCTGCTGCAGACCCAGCGGCAGGGTGTAGAGATTGGGATCGTCGAGAATCACCAGCGGCCAGAGGAAGTCACTCCAGCTGCCGATGAACACGAACATCGCCAGGGTGATCAGATCGGCCCGGGCCGCCGGGATCATCACGTTCCACCACTCCCCCAGGGGGGTGCAGCCATCGATGCGGGCGGCCTCCTCAAGCTCCACCGGAACCCCGGCGAAGCTCTGGCGCAGCAGGAAGATGCCGAAGGCGGTGGCGGCCTGAGGAAGGATCAGGGCCCAGAGGGTGTTGCGGAGCCCCAGCTGCACCATCAGCAGGTAGAGGGGAATCATCACCACCTGAAACGGAATCAGGATGGTGCTCACCACCAGTGCCAGCACGAGGCCACGGCCGGCAAAGCGCATCCGCGCCAGCGGATAGGCGGCCAGGGAGCAGAACAGCAGATTGGCGAGCACCGCCAGGCCGCTCACGATCGCACTGTTGCGGATGTAGGTGAGCATCGGGCTATCGGCGAACAGCCGCCGGTAGGCCTCCAGGCTCGGCTGGGCCGGCAGCAGCGCCGGCGGCGTGGTGAAGATGTCCTCGGCAGGGCCCTTGAGCGAGGTGCTCACCAGCCAGAGCAGGGGCACCAGCATCGCCAGGGCGATCAGGAGCAGCATCACCAGCTGCAGGGCGCTGGCCAGGGGCGAACGGGTCTGGCCGCTGATCGGTTCGGCCATCAGAGGCGGGGGCGATCGGCCACGCCCAGCTCGCCGACGGGCAGGGGCGTCTTCTGGGGATGGAGGGGCGTGCGCTGCTGGCCGGCCACCAGGCGGTTGAGGGCGTTCACGAAGGCCTGAGCAGCCGCCACGACGATGTCCGTATCCGCCGCATGGCCGGAGTAGAGCACCCCACCGGCCCGCAGGCGGATCGTCACCTCACCCATCGCGTCGATGCCTTCGGTGACGGATTTCACCGCGAACTCCACCAGCTCGTTGGGCACGCACGCCAGACGGTTGAGCGCCTGGCACACCGCATCCACAGGGCCGGTGCCGATCGCCGCCTCCGTGAGCTCCGCACCATCGCTGTTCACCAGGGTGACCGTGGCCGTGGGCTGAAGGCTGGTGCCGGTGCTGACCTGCACCAGCTTGAGGCTGTAGCGGGCCTGATCCTGCTGTTGCACCTGCTCGCTCACGATCGCTTCGAGATCGCGATCGGAGATTTCGCGCTTGCGATCAGCCAGCTCCTTGAAGCGGGCGAAGGCGTCATCGAGATCATCGCGCTCCAGGCTGTAGCCGAGTTCCTCGAGGCGGGCGCGGAAGGCGCTACGCCCACTCAGCTTGCCCAGGGAGATGCGGTTGTCGGCCAGGCCGATCGTGCGGGCATCGATGATCTCGTAGGTGAGGCGATTCTTGAGCACGCCATCCTGATGAATACCACTTTCATGGGCGAAGGCGTTGGCGCCCACGATCGCCTTATTGGGCTGTACGGCCATGCCGGTGAGATTGCTGACCAGCCTTGATGTCTTGTAGATCTCCTCCGTACGGACAGCCGTGAGGGGTTCGCTGCTGTCGGCCGGCCGGCCAAGGAAGGGGTTGAAGTAACTGCGACGCACATGCAGCGCCATCACCAGCTCCTCCAGCGAGGCATTGCCGGCGCGCTCACCGATGCCATTGATCGTGCATTCGAGCTGGCGGGCACCGTTCTTGACCGCCTCGAGAAAGTTGGCCACAGCCAGGCCAAGGTCGTTATGACCATGGACCGAGATCACGGCCTGATCAATGTTGGGCACATGGCGATTGATGCCATCGATCAGCGCACCGAATTCAGCGGGAGTGGTATAACCCACCGTATCGGGGATGTTGATCGTGGTGGCGCCGGCGGCGATGGCGGCCTCGATCACCTCATACATGAACTCCGGATCGGAACGCCCGGCGTCCTCACAGGAGAACTCCACATCGTCGACCAGAGAGCTGGCATAGGCCACCATCTCGGCGGCGATCTGCAGCACCTCGGCGCGACTCTTGCGCAGCTTGTGCTCGAGGTGGATGTCGCTGGTGGCGATGAAGGTGTGGATGCGGCGGTTGGCCGCTGGGGCCACCGCCTCGGCACAGGCCTTGATGTCGCCGCGGGCAGCGCGGGCCAGGCCGCAGATCACGGGACCATCGGGGGTGCCGACCGTTGCGGCGATGCGCTGCACGGCCGCAAAGTCGCCGGCGCTGGCGAAGGGGAAGCCGGCCTCGATGATGTCCACCCCGAGCCGCGCCAGCTGCTGGGCGATCGCCAGCTTCTCCTCCAGGTTCAGGCTGGCGCCAGGCGACTGCTCGCCATCGCGGAGCGTGGTGTCGAAGATCAGGACCCGGCCGGGATCGCGCGCCATGACGGCTTTAAGTCGGAATGGTTATGAGTTAGCCCCAGTCTAGGGGGTGTCGGCCCCGCCGTTCAGCCGCGGCTGAACACCGGTGGCTGGAGGGCCTCGGCCTTCTCGAGCTGAGGGCGCAGCGTGGCGAGGTCGACGAAGCGATCAGCGGCATTGCGCAGCTCCCGCGGCACCATGCCATCGGTGTGCATCAGCACGGTGCGGCCACCTCGGGCCCGCAACACCTCCAGCAGTCGCTCCAGGTCACGGCTGCCACTCAGCAGCCACACCTCATCGCTGCGATGGGCCACGGCCATCAGATCAATGGCGATTTCCACGTCGAGGTTGGCGCGGGCGTACTGCCGGTGCTCGGGATCGCCGCCCACCTCGCGCAGGGGCTTGGTGCGCACGGTGAAGCCGAGGCTGGTGAGGGCATCGCGGAAGGGGCGCTGGTCCGTGGGATCACGGATCCCCGCGTACCAGAAGGCGCTGCCGATCTCGACCCCAGGCGTGGCGACAGCGAACGCGAGCAGGCGACGGGGATCGAAGAACCAGCCAAGCTTCTGCTGCACGTAGAACATGCTGTGGCCATCGACCGCCAGAGCCAGCTGCATCGGCACCCCGTCGCCTTCGGGAAGCCTAGAAGCTGCGCCTAGAGTCGCCACCTCTGCGAGCGGGGCCCTTGGCCGCCGGCAATCTGGCCCTGGTGCTGCACGCGCACCTGCCCTACGTGCACAGCAACGAACCGGGCTCCCTGGAGGAGGACTGGTACTTCCAGGCGCTGCTGGAGTGCTACCTCCCCCTGCTGGACGTGCTCGAGCAGGCAGCAGCGGACCCGCATCAGGCCCCACGGCTGAGCATGGGGCTCTCGCCCACGCTCCTCTCCCTGCTGAGCAACGACGCTCTGAGTCGTCGTTTCGGGCCCTGGCTGGCCACCCGCCTCGACCTGCTGCAACTGGCCCCACCGAGCCATGGGGCGGCTGCCGCCGCCCTGGAGCGGCAACTGCATCAGGCCATCGCCAGCTGGCAGGCCTGCGGCGGCGATCCCCTGCCCCGCTTCCGCCAGCTGCAGCAGGCCGGGGTTCTCGATCTGCTCACCTGCGCAGCCACCCATGGCTACCTACCGCTGCTGCGCGACTGCCCGGAGGCGGTGCGAGCCCAGCTGCTCACGGCGGTGCGCGAACACGAGCGGCTGCTCGGGGCGCGTCCCCAGGGCATCTGGCTGCCGGAATGCGCCTACTACGAGGGGCTCGATCGCCTGCTGGTGAGCTGCGGCCTGCGCTACGCCATCCTCGATGCCCACGGCCTGCTGCACGGACAACCCCGGCCCCGCTATGGCGTCTACGCGCCGATCTGTACCCCGGCGGGCATGGCCTTCTTCGGCCGTGACAGCGAATCGACCCTGCCGGTGTGGAGTGCCCGCGACGGTTACCCCGGCCAGGCCCCCTACCGGGAATTCCATCGTGACCTGGGCTGGGATCTACCCGCCGAGGAGCTGGAGAACCGGGGCATCGGCTGCCCGCGCCCGCTGGGTCTGAAGCTGCACCGGGTCAGCGGCCGCAACTGCAGCCTGGAGGCCAAGCAGCCCTACCTGCCGGCCGAGGCCGAGGTGGCGATCGCTGCGGATGCCAGGCACTACCTGGAAGGCCGGGCGCAGCAACTGGCAGCCCTGAGCGGCGCGATGGAGCGCGCCCCCCTGCTGGTGGCCCCGTTTGATGCCGAGCTGTTCGGACATTGGTGGTTCGAGGGGCCCCGGTTCCTGGCCGAACTGTTCAACCAGGGCCCGGGGAGCGGAGTGGCCTTGATCACCCTGCGCGAGAGCCTCAGCCGCGGCGACAGCCTGCAGCTCTGCCAGCCATCCCCTTCGAGCTGGGGCCAGGGCGGCTACCACAACTACTGGCTCAACGACAGCAACGCCTGGGTGATTCCCCAGTGGCACCGCGCCTCGCGGGCGATGGTGGAGCGGGTCAACCGCGGCGTGGCCACCGCTGCCGACCGGGACCTGCTCAACCAGGCCGGCCGCGAGCTGCTGCTGGCCCAGAGCTCGGACTGGAGCTTCATCCTGCGGGCCGGCACCACCACGGAGCTGGCCCGTGAGCGGATCGAACGCCATCTGGGCCGGTTCTGGCGGCTGATGGACGCCCTCGATCAGGGCCAGGCACCCCCGGCCGACTGGCTGGAGGCCGTCTGCCGCGAGGACAGCCTGTTTCCACGCCTGAATGCGGCGGACTGGGCAACGCCGCCCAGCTGGCGCGCTGATGCCGCCGCCGCAGGCGTGGTCAGGGACTGATCAGCCGCAGCAGCAACGCCAGCTCCCGGCCTTGCTGCTGCATCAGGCCCCAACGCACGCTCCAGGGGGCCACGGCGAACAGGCGCAACATCGCGGCGATCAGCTGGGGCAGGCTGAGGGTATTGGTGAGGAAGCCGTACCACTGGGCGGTGGGCAGGCTGAAGAAGGTGCGGAAGAACAGGCGCAGCTGATCCTCCGGATACCGCATCAGCTTCTCCAGGCCGAAGCGATACAGGGCGTGCTTACGGCGCAGCTCCAGGGGCCAGAGCGCCTGCCATGCCGTCCGGGCCAGGGCAGGGGCATCGATGGCCGGATCGGCCAGGCCATCGGCGATCGCCTGCGCCAGGACCGGCGCCCGGCGCAGCAGCGAGCCCACCATGTAGCCGGAGGCCGGATGCACCAGGCTGGCGGCACCACCGAAGCCCACCACCTGCTGCGCGAGATCCGGCAGGGGCAGATTCATCGGGAACAGGCAGAACTCCTCGTGTTCCACGGCGACCACAGCCACACCGGCGTGGGCCAGGCGGCGCTCGAGGCGCTGCCGCAGCACCGGGTAGGGCACCGGCGGCGCCAGGGCCAGGGATGTCTCCTCCACGAAGAAGCGACCACCACCGAGGTCCATCGCGTAGAGGAAGGTCGGCGGACCCGCCTGACGCTCCTCGGCCGTGAGGTGATCCGAGCGGTAGTCCATCAGCACGAACTGACCGGACTGCACCGGGGCCGCGCTGAAGGTGCCGACGACGCCATAGGCCGCCTGCCCGGCCACCGGGCCCTCGTCGGGCCTCTGCACGAACACCGGCTGATGGCCGCTGGCATCGATCACCAGGCGAGCCCGCCACTGGCGACCGTCGCGGCTGGTGACGGTGGAACCATCGCGGTCGTGGGCGATGGCGCTGGCCTCGGCCAGCTCCCACTCCATGCCGGCACCCTGGCAGCGCTCAAGCCAGTGACGCTGCAGCCGGGCGCGATCGAACAGGCCGTAGTCGATGGGGTGCCGGGTGGGCGGCAGGGGCCGTTGCGGTGCACTGAAGTCGCTGAGGCAGTCGCTCCAGCGGTGCTCCAGCAGATCCTGAAGCCCGAGCCGATCGAGCTCCGGCCCCCAGATCCCGTAGGTGTTCGGCCAGGGAGCGGCGGGATCCGACGCCGCCAGGCCGCGCAGCATCAGGCCGCGATCAGCCAGCTCGGCCGCGATCGCCAGGGCAGCGGGGCCAGCGCCGATCACGAGCACATCGGAGCAGGGAAGATCCGTCATCGGACGCAGACCTCAAGCACAAGCGGGTTGCGGCACTGCAGCGCCGACACGCAGACGGAGGGGACATGGGCCTGGATCAGATCGGGCACCGAGTTGGCGATCCACAGATCACCGCAGTGATCAGGCATCACTGCTGGCTGAATCGCTACTGGCGGGAGCCGTGCTGAGCGGATCGGCGCTGCCGGCGACCAGCTCGCTCTCGTCCTCATCGGCAGCGGGAGGCACCAGCACCACCTCGGCGAGGCGATCACCGGAATCGAGGCGCTGCAGCCGCACGCCCGTGGCGGCGCGGGACTGCTGCGGCACCGCATCGGCACGCATCCGCACGATCACGCCGCGCTCGCTCACCAGCAACAGCTCCTCACCGGCGCCGAGAACCTTGAGGCCCACGAGCACATCGCCCTCGCGCCGGAACTTCATGCAGCGCAGGCCCATGCCGGCACGCTTCTGCAGACGGAACTGATCCACCGGCACCCGCTTACCGAGGCCGCTGGCTGAGGCCACCAGCACCCACGGCCCTTCGCTGACGGCGATCTCCTCGCCATCGCCGTCGCCATCGTCATCGCTGGCAGCGGCGCTGCCTTCCACGCGATCAGCCAGCTCCACCGGCAGCACATCCATGCTCACCAGCTGATCACCCGGGCGCAGGTTCATGCCGCGCACGCCGCGGGCGGTGCGGCCCAGGGGGCGGAGCTCCTCATCGCTGAGGCGGAAGTGGATCGTCATGCCGTTGCGGGAACCGATCAGCACCGAATCACCGGGCTGGGCCAGCCGCACCCAGGTGAGGGCATCGCCATCCTCCAGGGAGATGGCGATCAGGCCGTTGGAGCGGATGTTGGCGAAGGCGGAGAGGCGCGTGCGCTTGATGTAGCCGCCGCTGGTGAGCATCACCAGCACCGCGTCCTCAGCGAATTCGCTCACGGCCAGCAGCGAGGTGATCTGCTCCTCGCGCGGGATCGGCAGCAGCTGCACGATCGGCGTGCCCTTGGCGGCGCGGCTGCAGAGCGGCACGCGATAGGCGGGCACCGTGTAGACCACACCCCGGTCGGAGAACAGCAGCAGGTTGTCGTGGTCATTGCAGCTGATGAACAGCCGCACGGCCTCCTCCCCCTGGCTCTTGGTGCCGGCCTTGCCGCGGGTACCGCGGCTGGTGGCCTCGAACTCGCTCACCGGCATCCGCTTGAGGTAGCCGTTCTCGGTGAGCAGCACCACCGAGCGCTCGTTGGCGATCAGGTCGATGTCCTCAAGCCCGCCCTCAAGGTCGAGGATCTCGGTGCGCCGGGGTGAGTCGTAGCGGGCGCGAATCACGCCGAGCTCGTCGGTGATCAGCGCCAGCACCCGCTCCTTGCGGGCGAGGATGTCCTGGTAATCGGTGATCTTGGCGAGCAGATCCTCGTGCTCAAGCCGGATCTTGTCCGCTTCGAGGGCCGTCAGCCGCCGCAGCTGCATCTGCAGGATCGCGTCCGCCTGGATCTCGCTGAGGCCGAAGCCCTCCATCAGCTCCTGCCTGGCGCTGGCCGTATCGGCGGCGCGGCGGATCAGGGCGATGATCGCATCGAGATTGTCGAGGGCGATCAGCAGGCCGAGCAGGATGTGATCCCGCTCCTCGGCCTTGCGCAACAGGTAGCGGGTACGCCGCTCGATCGTCTCGATGCGGAACTCGAGGAAGACCTCGAGCATCTTGCGCAGGGTGAGCAGCACCGGCTCGCCCTTCACCAACGCCAGCATGTAGGCGCTGAAGTTGCTCTGCAGCGGCGTGAGCTTGAACAGGTTGTTCAGCACAACCTGCGGGTAGGCATCGCGCCGCAGCTCGATCACGATGCGCATGCCATCGCGATCGCTCTCATCGCGGATGTCGGCGATGCCCTCGAGCTTCTTGTCGTTGACCAGCTCGGCGATCCGCTCAATCAGGGCCGCCTTGTTGGTCTGATACGGCAACTCGGTGATGATCACCGCATCACGGTCCGGCCTGCCCTTGGCTTCGATCGTCTCGATCGAGGCGACACCGCGCATGGTCACCGAGCCGCGGCCGGTGGCGTACATCTCGCGGATGCCGCGGCGGCCGAGGATCTGACCGCCGGTGGGGAAGTCAGGCCCCGGGATGATCGACGTCAGGGTGCGATCGTCGAGATCCGGGTCGGCGATCAGAGCCAGCAGGCCGTCAATCAGTTCGGTGAGGTTGTGGGGAGGGATATTGGTCGCCATCCCCACGGCGATACCCGTGGAGCCGTTGAGCAGCAGCTGGGGGATGCGCGCCGGCATCACCGTCGGCTCCTGCTGGGAGCCATCGAAGTTGTCGATGAAATCGACGGTCTCGCTCTCGATGTCTTCGAGCAGGCTGTCGGTGGTGAGGGCCTGCAGGCGCGACTCGGTGTAACGCATGGCGGCCGGCGGATCGTTGTCCACCGAGCCGAAGTTGCCATGCCCGTCGATCAGGGGCATGCGCATCGAGAAGTCCTGGGCCATGCGCACCAGGGCGTCGTAGACGGCCGTGTCGCCATGGGGGTGGTACTTGCCGAGCACCTCACCCACCACACGGGCGCACTTGCGGTAGGGCCTGTCGCTGGTGAGACCCAGCTCGTACATGGCGTAGAGGATGCGGCGATGCACCGGCTTGAGGCCATCGCGGGCATCGGGCAGGGCCCGGCCCACGATCACGCTCATCGCGTACTCCAGATAGGAGCGCGACATCTCGTTGCGGAGATCGGCCTGGATGATCCGGTCTCCGGAGCCGCCGTCGGATCCGCCAGGGCCACTGCCGGGAGTCAGGTCACCGGGCCCGGTTGGATCCGCCATTCACCACCATTTCGTTAGAACCCATTTTATCGGGTTCCGCGCCAGTGTCTTCCGCGTCCGTTCAGCCAGGGCCAGAACGCTGCCCCCCTCGCACCGAGGCTCACCTGCAGGAGCAGCAGCGCCGCGGTGATCTGCAGGTGCGCAGCGCCGCCGATTACCGAGCCCTGGTGGCGCAGGTGGGACTGGTGGAGGCCTACCAGCGCACCGACGTGGTGGTGGCAGCCAACGCCGAATTCTGCGAGCAGGCCAGCCTGGTGCTGCATCTGGGGCCCACGGATCCCCCGATCCGCGTGCGGCGCTTCCGGATCGGCGCCGCCGAAGGCATCGGCGGACATGGCAACACCGACCTGGTGGTGCCGATCGGAGCAGGGGGCGCCCAGGTGCTGAGCGCGTTGCTGGCCGGCGGCGGGCAACCCCTGAGCCTCCAGGGGAACGCCGGGGAACAGCAACCCCGCCTGGAATGGGATGGAAGGGTGAGCCTTGCGGAGATCGGCGCGGGCCAGCTGCTGCTGCACCGCGGCATCACCGAGAACGGCGTCGTGGCCGTGAACAGCCGTGAGGGGACGGTGCATACCCCCTGGGGCCCCGTGCTCGGGCCGCTGAACACAGCTCTGTACAGCTGTGGCGGAGCAGGCAGCATCGGCCTGACCATGCCGCACCTGGGACTGCTGGGACCGGGATCGCCGGTCCTGATCGCGGGAGCTGTCGGTTGGGTCACAGGCGCTGGCAGCGGCCACAACCCCGAGGCCCGGCGGATGGTCAGCGGCCATGCGCGCAGCCCGGGGGCCTGCGCAGCCCTGGCGGTGGACCTGCATGGCCTGATGCCCCGATGGCTGCGTGCGACCCGACTGGAGGGGGGCGCGAGCGGACTGCTGGTAGCGATGGCGGCACCCGTGCCCTTGATCAACGGCACGGTTGCGGAGCAGGCGGCCTGCGGCAACGCGGATCTGCAGGTGCCCGTGCTGGATTTCGGCATTCCCCGGCGCATCCGCCCCAGCTTCGGCAGCGTCAGCTACGCAACGCTGCTGAGCGGCGACCTCCAGCTGCACGGCCGCCGCGTGGACAGCGCACCGGGCCACAGCCCACGCCTGGCAGCGGAGATCGGACAGGAGCTCGTGGAGCGTCTCCGGTCGGGCAGTTTCCCCCTGCGCCTGCCGGTGCAGCCCTTACCGCGGCGGACAGCCCTGTTGCCACTGCAGTGAATGGAGCTGATCGAGCGGAAAACCAGCCGTAAGCTCCCGGTCTGATTCATCTCTCACCAGACCATGGCTGACGTTGCCGCCTCCTCACCGGTCAACGACCCGAACGCCATGGTCGGCAGCGCACCCGCCGACCCGCAGGCCACCGAGCCGCAGGCTGCAACCCCACCGGCCACTGATGCGCTGGCCACCGATCCGCAGAGCGGCGAACATCAAACCAGCGTCAGCGACCTCAGCGAAGACCCTACCGGCGCCATCCCCGACGCCCCATCCACCGACAGCCACGATGCAGGCGCGAACCCTGAACCCGCGGTGGCCGTGCAGAGCGCCCCTGCGGAAGCCCAGCCCGCCTGGGCCAGCCCCGACACGACGGCAGCGACCGCTCCGGCGGCGGTCAGCAGCGCAGCCCCGAGCATCGCTTCCACCCTGGACGTCCCGGCCAGTGCCGCCAGTGGCACCGATGTCGCCGCTGGCTCCGGCGGCGAATGGGACCTGCTGGTGCAGAAGGTGAGGCACTGGATCGGCAGCGGCGCCATGGAGCGGCAGTGGCAGACCGCCCGCACACCCTTGAGCGTGCTGGCCGGACTGATCACCGCGGTGCTGGTGCTCCGCATCTACGCAGCTCTGCTGGGCGTGATCGACAGCCTGCCGCTGCTGCCAGGCCTGCTGGAGCTGGCGGGGGTGATCGCCGTGACCCGGTTCAGCCTGCGCAACCTGGTCCGCAGCGAGGAGCGAAGCCGGCTGATCAACGGCCTGCGCCAGCGCTGGCAGGCCTTCCGAGGACAGCGCTGAGCCGGCTCGGTGTGGGCGATCAGGTGGGATGGAGAACCAGGCCGGTTGGTAGTTTGGCCTGATTGCGTCATGTTTCACGGTGGACATTCAGCTCGGCCGCTCCCGTACCGTTCGCCGCGCCTACGGCATCGACGAGATCGCTCTCGTCCCTGGCGGCCGCACCGTTGATCCCGCCGTCACCGACAGCAGCTGGACCCTGGGTGGCGTCACCCGGGAAATCCCGATCATCGCCAGTGCCATGGACGGCGTTGTCGATGTCGGCATGTGCGTGGAGCTCACCAGGCAGGGGGCCCTGGGGGTCCTGAACCTCGAAGGCGTTCAGTGCCGGTACGACGATCCGAACCCTGCGCTCGACCGCATCGCCTCCGTGGGCAAGGACGAGTTCGTGCCGCTGATGCAGGAGCTCTACAGCCAGCCCGTGCGCGAGGACCTGATCCGCAGGCGCATCGCCGAGATCAAGGAGCGCGGCGGCATCGCCGCCGTGAGCGCCACCCCCGTGGCAGCCCTCAAGTTCGGCAAGGCGATCGCCGAGGCCGGCGCCGATCTGTTCTTCGTGCAGGCCACGGTGGTGAGCACCGAACACATCGGCCCTGAGGGCCAGGAGAGCCTGGATCTCGAGGCCCTCTGCCGCGACTTCGGCGTGCCCGTGATCATCGGCAACTGCGTCACCTATGAGGTAGCCCTGAAACTGATGCGTGCAGGTGCGGCCGGTGTGATGGTGGGCATCGGCCCCGGTGCCGCCTGTACCAGCCGCGGTGTGCTCGGGATCGGTATTCCCCAGGCCACGTCCGTGGCCGACTGCGCCGCAGCCCGCGACGACTACTTCAACGAGAGCGGCCGCTACGTGCCGATCGTGGCCGACGGCGGCATCGTCACCGGCGGTGACATCTGCAAGTGCCTGGCCTGTGGTGCCGATGCCGTGATGATCGGTTCGCCGATCGCCCGCGCGGCCGAGGCCCCCGGCCGTGGCTTCCACTGGGGCATGGCCACCCCCAGCCCGGTGCTGCCCCGCGGCACCCGCATCAAGGTGGGCACCACCGGCAGCCTCGAGAAGATCCTGCGCGGCCCCGCCTCCCTCGACGACGGCACCCAGAACCTGCTGGGCTGCATCCGCACCTCCATGGGCACCCTGGGGGCGCGCACCCTCAAAGAGATGCAGCAGGTGGAGGTCGTGGTCGCCCCATCCCTGCTCACCGAGGGCAAGGTGTATCAGAAGGCGCAGCAGCTCGGCATGGGCAAGTGAAGGCTGGCGTTAGCCTCCGGGTGTGCGGGCTTCGGCCCTCACACTCCTCACACCCCCCGGCCCGGCGCGTCCGGGCTTTCTGTCTTGACACACGGGCCCACCCCACAGGTGCGACCCCGCGTTAACGAGTGCTCCAGACCTTGATCCAGGTCGGAACACCATTGCTAGATTGCCGAAATCCTGTTCTGCCCTCGGATGTCCAGCGCCGCTGCCGTCACCGACGCCTCCTTCGAGCAAGACGTGCTCATGAGTGATGTGCCCGTGCTGGTCGACTTCTGGGCCCCGTGGTGCGGTCCCTGCCGCATGGTCGCGCCGATCGTCGACGAGATCTCCAAGGATTTCGAAGGAAGGATCAAGGTCTTCAAGCTCAACACCGACGAGAACCCGAACGTCGCCAGCCAGTACGGCATCCGCAGCATCCCGACGCTGATGATCTTCAAGGGCGGCGAGAAGGTCGACACCGTGGTCGGCGCCGTGCCGAAGAGCACCCTGTCCGGCACGATCAGCAAGTACATCTGAGGCAGGGGCCGGGGCCCTGCGCTCGCGCCACATCCCTCATCTACCAGTTCAGGCGCCGATGGAGCAGAGTCCGCTGCAGGCCTTGGCTGACCAGCTTCAGGATCACCCTCAGCGCCGGTCAATCGAGCGCAGCATCGTGGCGCTCCTCGAGATCGCCCGCAGCAGCACGGACACCGATGAGTGGCGATTGATCAAGGGAGCCCTGGCTGACATCCGCGACGGCTTCAATGTCTTCGCGCCGCACCGCCAGACCCGCAAGGTGACGGTGTTCGGATCCGCCAGAACCAAGCCAGGAGAGCCTGCGTACCGGCTGGCTCAGGAGCTGGCGATCGAGGCCGTGCAGCGCGGCTTTGAAGTGATGACCGGTGCCGGCGGCGGCATCATGGAAGCCGCCAACAGCGGCGCCGGCTGCGAGAAGAGCATCGGCCTCAATGTGGAGTTGCCGTTCGAGCAGCACGCCAACCGTTACGTGAGTGGCTGTGAGGGACGGCTGCTGCACTTTCGCTACTTCTTCACCCGCAAGCTGTTCTTCCTGCGCGAGAGCGACGCGCTCGTGGTGCTGCCCGGAGGATTCGGTACGTTCGATGAGCTGTTCGAATCTCTGACCCTGATTCAGACGGGACGCACGCCACCGATCCCGCTGGTGATGCTGGCCCCCCAGGGCGACGCCTTCTGGCCCTCCTGGCTCGAGGAGATCCAGAACGATCTGGTGAGCCGGGGACTGATCTCGGTGGAGGACACCTCCCTGCTGCGGAGGGCCCAGACGGCCGGCGAGGCGATGGATCAGATCAGCCACTTCTATCGGGTGTTTCACACCTGTCAATTCCAGGAGGACATGCTGGAGCTGCTGCTGCATGCACCGCTGCCCGCAGAGGAGGTGAGCACCCTGAACCGCGATTTCGACGCGCTGGTGGATGAGGGCAGCATCAGCCAGGGTGAAAGCTGTGACAGCAACGGCATCCTGAGACCCTGCCTGCGCTTCCATCTCGACCGCCGCCGGATCGGGCTGCTCTATCGCTTGATCGACAGGCTCAACGATCTGCCACTGCCGCTGGCTGCCGCGATCGAGCAACCTGGCCAGCGACTCTGCACCACTCCCCCCTGCCCATGACGCGCATCGGCCTGATTGATTACGGGATGGGCAACCTGCACTCGGTCCAGCGCGCGTTGGAGCGGGTCGGCGCTGAGGTGATTGCTGTGCAGGATCCAGCCGTGACCGAAACCTGCGACGCCCTGGTGCTGCCGGGTGTCGGCGCGTTCGATCCCGCCATGGAGCGCCTGCACGCCAGCGGCCTGGTGCCGGCCATTCAGCACTGGTGCGCAACCGAGCGCCCGCTGCTTGGCATCTGTCTCGGGCTGCAGCTGTTGTTCGAGGGCAGCGACGAAGGCAACGCCCCCGGGCTCGGGCTGATCCCGGGCCATGTGGCGGCCCTGCCGCGCAGGCCCGGCCATCCGATCCCGCACATGGGCTGGGAACCCCTGCTACCCGCCAATCCAAGTCCGCTGCTGCCGGTTCCGGGCGACGAGGCCTGGATGTATTTCGTGCATTCGTTTGCGGCCGTGCCGCGTGATCCAGCCTGCGTGACCGCACGGGCAGCGTTCGCGGACACCACCGTGACGGCGGCGGTATGGAGCGGCTCGATCGGGGCCTGTCAGTTCCATCCGGAAAAATCCAGCCTGGCGGGTGAACGGCTGCTGAAGCGCTGGCTGGACTGGGTACAGACGCGCTGATGAGCCTGCGTCTCAGCGGCGGACGGCGGCTGCAGAGCCCGTCGGGGGACACCGCCAGGCCCACGCCATCACGGGTGCGCCTGGCGGTGATGAACATGCTTCAGCACGAGCTGCCAGGTTGCAGCTGGCTGGATCTCTGCTGCGGGAGCGGTGTGATGGCCTGCGAAGCGATCCAGCGGGGGGCGCAGCGGATTGTGGCGGTCGATCAGGACAGACGCCTGGTCTCGACGGCCCGCACCAATCTGGCCCTGGTAGCAGCGAGCCGGACGCCGGCCCCTGAGGTGACGGTGGTTCAGCAGGAGGTACTGCGCTGGCTGCACGCGGGCCAGGATCCGCAGCGCGAGGGCTTCGAGCTGATCTACGCGGATCCTCCGTACAGGGCCGGCCTCTATCAACCGCTGATGCAGGCCCTGATGTCAGGCCATTGGCTCAGACCGGAGGGTCTGCTGCTGCTCGAGTGCGCCACGAACGTAACGCCGCAGGTGATGCCCGGATGGCAGCTCCTTCAGGAGCGTCGCTATGGCAGCACAACCATCCTGGTCCTGAACCGTCCCTGAGGGGATCCTGGACCAGCTGCTCAACAGAGAGGCTGTGGGGTCGAGAGGCCAGGGAGGCGCGGCGGGGTCCGATCAACCACCCAGGGCGCTGCCACGGCGGTACTGATTCCAGGCGGCCACGAACAGACCGACGAGGGTCACGGGAATCAGACCGAGCACGATGCCGCAGAGCAGGGGTTCGATCATGGTCCGTGTGCAACCGAAAGGCGTTGCACAATTCTCCCACGGCCACGGGGGGAACCGTGACCAGCCTGCAACAACCTTGACCGCCGAAACCACCCCGATCCCCGAAACCACCAGCGGCGGCCCCCGCAGCCGCGGCCTGATTCCGGCCCTGGCCCTGCTTGCGGCAGCCTGCCTGCTGCTGGCGGGTGCCCTGGCGGTGCTGCCGGCCGTGCGCAGCGATCCCTACACCCGCAGCACCCTGCAGCTCAGTGGCAACCGGGAGCGCGGTGAGCAGCTGTTCCTGATCAATTGCGCCGGCTGCCACGGGATTGCGGCCCAGGGGTTGGTGGGGCCCAACCTGCACGGGGTTCAGGCGCGCAAGAACGACCGGCAGCTGATCCAGCAGGTGGTGAGCGGCCGAACGCCGCCGATGCCCCGATTCCAGCCGGAACCGCAGGCCATGGCCGACCTGCTGGCCTACCTGCACACGCTCCCATGAGCCTGGTGCTCGTGCTGGTGGAGCCGGCGGGGCCACTCAACGTGGGCAGTGTGGCCCGGTTGTGCGCCAATTTCGGCATCAGCCAGCTGCGACTGGTGGCGCCGCGCTGCGACCATCTCGGGGCGGAGGCCAGGCGCATGGCCGTTCACGGCGTCGCGCTGCTGGAGCAGGCAGGCCTGTATCCAAGGCTGGCCGACGCCGTGGCGGACTGCCAGCGGGTCGTGGCCACCAGTGGGCGCATCGAGCTGGAATCCCTGCCCCTGGCTCCCGTGGCTGAAGCCCTGGCCTGGCTGAACCAGGGCCATGGAGCGCCAGGGCAGCCATCCAGCACCCCGGAGGCGGGGGTCGCGGCCCTGGTGTTCGGCCGGGAGGATCGCGGCCTCAGCAACGACGAACTGCTGCAGGCCGGCCGGGTGGTGCGGCTCTCGACATCACCCGCCTACAGCTCGCTGAATCTCTCCCATGCGGTGGCGATCTGCCTGCATGAACTGCAGTCGCTGCAGACGCTGAGCGACAACCAGGCGATCCCGGCGGCGGCAGCGGCGGCGGCGGCGGATCAGATCGACCCCTGTGCACGAGGCGCACTGGAGGCCACGCTGGCGGATGCCGAAGCCCTGCTGCTGGAGGTGGGCTTTCTCTACCCCCACACGGCTCACGCCCGCATGGCCAAGCTGAGGGCCCTGCTGCAGCGCGGCCAGATCACGGCCGCGGAGGTCGCCCTGCTGCGGGGCATGGTGCGGCAGCTGCGCTGGGCAGCCCAGCGCGGAACCCCTTAAGGTCCGTGCGAACCATGCGCCCCCGGCCGTGAGCGCCAGTCGCCCCAACCGCTCCAGCCCCGGCAGCGCCTGGGGGCAACCCCTGCGCCTGGTGCTGCGGCTGCTGGTGATGGGCATCGGCCTCGGCGTGATCACCGGCACGGCGCTGAAGCTGCTGGCACCACGGCTGAACGGCGCCGCCGCGACCGATACGACACCCCGGCTGCTGCCGGCGACAACGCCCTCCGTGCAACCGCTGCGCTCCGGCCTCGCCCTGGGACGCTTTGAACAGGGCCGTGAACTCACCGCACTCAGCCGCAAGTGGGCACAGCTGGCCGCGAGGCACCGGGACCTGCAGGCCAGCGGTTTCCTGCTGGTGCTGGACGACGGCCGCTTTGCCCAGCTGCAGGCGGAAAAACCTCTGCCGGCGGCCAGCTCGATCAAGACGCCGATCCTGCTGGCGGCCCTCGAGGAACTCGATGCCGGGCGCCTGAAGTGGAACGACCCCCTGGTGCTCACCAAGGAGGTGGCGGGCGGTGGTGCGGGCTGGATGGCGAGCCGCCCCCTGGGCAGCCGCTTCCCGTTCTGGGAAGCGGCCACGGAAATGATCCGCGTCAGCGACAACACCGCCACCAATCTGCTGATCAAACGGCTCGGCGGCCGCAGCAACCTCAACACCCGCTTCCAGGGCATGGGGCTGACCGCCACGGTGATCCGCAACTGGCTGCCCGATCTCGACGGCACCAACACCACCAGCTCCCGGGATCTGGCGCGGGCCATCGCCCTGGTGGACACCGGTGAGAAGCTCAGCCCACGGGCCCGCGATCTGTTCCGCGAGGTGATGGGCACATCCCGCACCAACACTCTGCTGCCCCTGGGCCTGCTGATGGGACTGGGCGGCGATTCAAGCGATCCGGACAGCGAGCTGCTCGCCCATGGCGTGACCGTTCTCAACAAGACCGGTGACATCGGCATCGCCTACGCCGACGGTGGACTGATCGAACTGCCGAACGGCCAGCGGGCCGTGGCTGCCTTCATGGTCAAAGGCCCCTTCAACGACCCGCGTTCGACCGATCTGATCCGCGCCATGGCCGCCGAGATCTCCCGCACCCTGATCGGACCAAGTCGCGGCGGCAACGCCGGCGCCAATCGCCAGAGCTGATGCAACGCACCCTGCCCCACCTGCTGCTGGCCCTGACCGCAGCTGCGGCCGTCACGAGCACGGCCACCACTGCCGCCGGTGCCGCGCCGCCATCCGCCCCGAAACCGGCGCCGACGCTCCTGCGACCCCAGACCGTGGCGCCCCTGCCCGGCGGTCTCGATGGGGTGCTGATGGTCAATGACAACAACCCGGAGCTGATCACGGCACCGGGAGTGCTGCTCTCCACCTTCCCCAGGGCTGGCCGCGCCCATCCGGAGGCCCACCTCGATCTGGCGCTGAACGGCCGCGTCGATCTGTTCAGCCACCACGTCTACGCGGGGCGGCCCGAGACCCTGACCTCCACCCTCTGGCTGGCGGTTCTTGCCCAGCCGCGGGGCGAGCGGCCGGTGACCCTGCGGCTGCTGGCGGGATCGACCGCCCTCTCCCAGGCGACGGATGATCGTCAGCCGGCGGCACCGTTCCTGCCACTGCCGGCGATCCTTCCCCAGGACGGCTCGGTCTTCGCCGGCCCGGGCAGCCGTGTGGCCAGTGAACTGCTGGAGCGTCAGCGCAGTGCCGTGCTGCCGCAGCAGTGGACCCTCCAGCCGGGCCAGGCCAGCACCCTGCTGATGCTGCCCCTGCCGGTGGACGGTCTGGATCCCCTGCTCAATGGCCGCAACCTGCAGCTGCGCCTGCAGAGCGATGGCCCGATCAGCCTGGCCACCCTGGCGAGCTTCGGCAACGGCAACCAGCCTCCTGCCGAGGCGGCCTGGCGGGCACTGCTGAACGGTCCGCTGAGCCCCCGTGAACACAGCCCAACTCCCCGCGGCAGCACCGGTTCGATCGTGTATTCCCGGGTCAGCGGCGTCCAGATCGGCAGCCTCTGGCGGGGCACCATCACCGATCCCGGTCAGCGCTGGCTGAGCGCGAGCCGCGCCCCGATCTCCTGGCCGATCAGCTCCCTGGAGCGGGGCAGCCTCGGCACGGGCCAGGTGCAGACCGCCGAACTCAGGGCCGCCTATCCCGGCACCGCCTGGGCCGCCCACGGCAACTACGGCGTGGAATACGACCTCACCATCCCGGTACGCAACAGCGGTGCCACGGCGGTGCAGCTGCAGCTCCAGCTCGATTCACCGCTCAAGCACGACCAGCCCCTGGGGGGCCTGCGCTTCAACGACGCACCGGGCCGCCCGGTGATGTTCAGGGGCACCGTGGACGTGAGCGGCCTCGACGATGAGATGGGCAAACCCAGTGGCCGCCGCCGCTTCCACCTGGTTCAACGCGCCGGCCAGCAGGGGCCGGCCCTGGGCACGATCAGCCTGGCGCCAGGGGGCGAGCGGCAGGTGCGGGTGCGGCTGATCTATCCCGCCGATGCCACGCCGCCGCAGGTGCTCAGCCTGCTGCCGGTGAACGCGGCGACGGCTCCAGAAGCGCCTGTGAAACAATCGCCAGCACCTCAAGCCAGCCGCCAACCGTGACGCAAGCCCGCAAGCGCAGGGTGTTCCCCTTCACCGCGATCGTGGGCCAGGAGGAGATGAAGCTGGCACTCCTGCTCAACGTGATCGATCCCCGCATCGGCGGGGTGATGATCATGGGCGACCGGGGCACCGGCAAGAGCACCACGATCCGCGCCCTGGCCGATCTGCTTCCCGAGATCGACGTGGTGGCCGGCGACCCCTACAACAGCTCCCCCTCCGACCCCGATCTGCAGAGTGCCGAGGTGCGTCTGCGGGCCGAGCACGGCGAGAGCCTGGCCACCGAGAAGCGTCAGGTACCGATGGTGGACCTGCCCCTGGGCGCCACCGAAGACCGCCTCTGCGGCACGATCGACATCGAGAAGGCCCTCAGCGAGGGCGTGCGGGCCTTTGAGCCGGGGCTGCTGGCCAAGGCCAACCGCGGCCTGCTCTACGTGGACGAGGTGAACCTGCTGGACGACCACCTGGTGGACGTGCTGCTGGATTCGGCCGCTTCGGGCTGGAACACGGTGGAGCGTGAGGGCGTGAGCGTGCGCCACCCGGCCCGCTTCGTGCTGATCGGCTCCGGCAACCCGGAGGAAGGGGAGCTGCGCCCGCAGCTGCTCGACCGCTTCGGCATGAGCGTGGAGGTGCGCACCGTGCGCGACCCCGAGCTGCGCGTGCAGGTTGTGGATCAGCGCACCGCGTTCGACAACGACCCTGACGGCTTCAATAACGCCGTGCAGACGACCCAGGACGCGCTGCAGGCGCGGGTGGTGGAAGCCCAGAACCGCCTGCCGCACGTGCAGATCGACGACGACCTGCGCATCCGCATCAGCGCCATCTGCGGCGAGCTCGATGTGGATGGCCTGCGCGGTGACATCGTCACCAACCGCGCCGCCCGCGCCCTGGCCGCCTTCGAGGGCCGCACCGAGGTCACCGAGGACGACGTGGCCCGCGTGGCGGCGTGCTGCCTGCGCCACCGCCTGCGCAAGGACCCACTCGAGCAGATCGATTCCGGCGACCGGGTGGTCAAGGTGTTCTGCAAGGTGTTCGAGCGGCCCGAGAGCAGCGACCGCGGCGCCTTCGAACTGGCTCTGGCGGCCTGATGGCAGGCCGGGGGCCTGGATGAGAATCCTCGGCATCGACCCCGGGCTGGCCCGCGTCGGCTACGGAGTGATCGAGGTGGAGGAGCGGCCAGGGGGTGCCCAGCGCCTGCTCGATTGCGGCATCATCCGCACCGATCCGGGCCGCAGTGAAGGGGAGCGAATGGTGGAGATCGCCCGCGACCTGCGCCTGCTGATCCGCACCTGGCGGCCGCAGCTGGCGGCGGTGGAGAAGTTCTTCTTCTACCGCTCCAGCACCACCATCGCCGTGGTGCAGGCCCGCGGCGTGCTGATGATGACCCTCGCCCGCCTCCGGATCCCGGTGGTGGAGTACCCGCCAATGCAGATCAAGCTGGCCCTGGCGGGCCACGGCCACGCCGACAAGGACGCGGTGCTGGAGGCGGTGATGCGGGAACTCGATCTGGAGGAACCGCCGCGACCGGACGATGCCGCCGATGCCCTGGCGGTGGCGCTGACCGGCTGGTTCCAGCGTTGAGGGGCGCGCCGATGGACGGGCCGGAGGTGCGCAAACAACGGCTGCGGCGTCAGTTCCGCCTGAAACGGCGCCTGGCCCTGGAGCAACATCCCGGGGCGATCGTCGCAGCGGCTACAGCGGCGCTGCCTGAGCTGCGGGTCGCCGGACGGCACCTCGGGCTCTACTGGCCGATCGGCCATGAGCCGGATCTACGACCGGTGGCCGATCAACTCACGGCCATGGCCAACGGCCTGCTGGCGCTGCCAGCCGTGCACGGGGGCAAGCTGCTCTACCGCCCCTGGCGCCCGGGCCAACCGCTGCTCAACGACGGCTGCGGCATCCCGGCGCCGCCGGGTCCGGCCGCGCTCGCACCCGCGGAGCTCGCGCTGCTGCTGGCACCTGCCCTGGCCATCGACCGGCGCGGCATCCGTCTTGGCTACGGCGGTGGCTGGTTTGATCGCCTGCGCAGCGAGCCCCACTGGCGCAGCGTGCCCGCGCTGGCGGTGGCGCCGAGGGCCTGCCTGGTGGAACGCCTGCCCGCCGATCCCTGGGATGTGCCCTTCGACGGCTGGCTCGATGAGGACGGGGTGCATTGGTTGCAGCGTGTGTAACGGGGTGTGCCAGCTGCCGCGCTGCCGACATCCCTTTGGCAGGATCGGTAACAACGATCTGCCGGCATTCGTGGACCTTCAGGCCAACGACGCGTTCCTGTCCGCCACCTCTGCCGCGAACCCCGCTGCCGCCCCGTCGATCAGCCCTGGCGATCGACGGGGTCCCGGCATCCGTCTCAGCCGCGGCACTGCGGCCGAGCAGGTTCTGGCCTCGGAGCTCAAGGGCCGCGAGGAGAGCAGCGATGCCCTCTCGATGATGGTGAGCTCAATGGTGCATATGGTGCAGGCGGGCAGGACCCGCAGCAGCACCAGCCGCTGGTCGGCCTGAGCCCCCTTCCGTCCCTGCCGACCATGCGTCACCGACCCAGCGCTGCCGTTCTCGGCCTGGCGGCCCTGCTGCTCACCCCTGGCCTGGCCCAGGCCCACGGCATCGAGAGCAGCCTGACGCGCCTGGAGGGACTGAGCGGCCAGCTGATGCTCCAGAGCCAGTTCTCCAGCGGCCAGCCCACCGCCGACGCCGTGGTGCGGCTGGTGCCACCCGCCGGCCAGCCCCTGGAACTGGGGCGCACCGACAGCCAGGGACGCCTGAGCTTCGCGCTGCCCGAGCAGGCCAGCGGCGCCTGGGAACTGCAGGTGGATGGCGGGCCCGGTCACCGGGATTACCTGGAGATGCCGGTGCAGGCCGGGCAGGCCGATCTGGAACGGATCAGCCTGGAGGAGCGGGCGCCGATCGGCGCCGGCTGGATCGCCGCCCTCAGCGGCTGCGGCGCGGCTGCCATGCTGCTCGGACTCCAGCGCATCCGTCGCCCCCGTTGATGGCCACCGGCAGCGAGAAGCTCGATCAGATCGTCGACCGCCTCAAGGGCACCGCAGATCCGAAGCGGCGCTACGAATACGTATTGTGGCTAGCCAAGAAGCTCCAGCCCCTGCCCGAGGAGTTCCGAAACGACGCCTTCAAGGTCAAGGGCTGCGTCTCGCAGGTGTACGTGGTGGGGCAGCTCGTGGATGGGCACCTGCACTGGCAGGGCGATTCGGACGCCGCGATCACCAAGGGGCTGCTGGCGCTGCTGATCGAGGGTCTTGAGGGGCTGGAGCCCGCCGCCGCCGCCGCCATCGATCCGGCCTTCCTGGCGGAGACCGGGCTGCAGGCGAGCCTGACGCCCTCCCGTGCCAACGGCTTCCTCAACATCCTGCGGATGATGCAGGCCCAGGCCAGCGCCCTGGCGGCGGAAAGCTGAAACGCCGAGGGGCGTGCAGCCGCATTTCTAGGATCGGCGCTTTCGCGTACACGCAGGCATGACCATCGGCATCGGCTTGCTCGGGCTTGGCACGGTGGGAGCAGGCGTTGCCGGCATCCTCACCAGTCCGGAGGGGCGCCACCCCCTGGTGAGCCAGCTGCAGCTGCGGCGCGTGGCGGTGCGGGACCTGAACCGCCCCCGGCCGCTGGATCTGCCCGAATCGATTCTCAGCACCGACCCTGAGGCGGTGGTGGATGACCCCGCAGTGGACATCGTGGTGGAGGTGATGGGGGGCCTGGAGCCGGCCCGCAGCCTGATCATGCGCGCGATCGAAGCCGGCAAGCCGGTGGTGACGGCCAACAAGGCCGTGATCGCCCGCTACGGCGACGAGATCGCCGCCGCAGCCGCCGCCAGGGGCGTCTACGTGCTGATCGAGGCTGCCGTGGGTGGCGGCATCCCGATCATCGAACCGCTCAAGCAATCGCTGGGGGGGAACCGCATTCAGCGGGTGAGCGGCATCATCAACGGCACCACCAACTACATCCTCAGCCGCATGGCCGATGAGGGTGCGGCCTATGGCGAGGTGCTGGCAGATGCCCAGCGGCTGGGCTACGCCGAGGCCGATCCCGCTGCGGATGTGGAAGGGGGCGACGCCGCCGACAAGATCGCGATCCTGGCGGGCCTGGCCTACGGCGGCAGCATCGAGCGGCCGGCCATCCCCACGGAGGGCATTCACCGCCTGGATCAGCGGGACATCAACTACGCCGATCAGCTGGGCTACGCGGTGAAGCTCGTGGCCAGCGCTCGCCACCTTGGTACGGATGCCGACGGCACGGTGCAGCTGGATGTGAGCGTCGGCCCCACCCTGCTGCCGCGGGAACACCCGCTGGCCGGGGTGCATGGGGTGAACAACGCGATCCTGGTGGAGGGTGATCCCGTGGGCCGGGTGATGTTCTATGGCCCCGGTGCCGGCGCGGGGCCAACCGCCTCCGCCGTGGTGGCCGACATCCTGAACATCGCCGGCATCCGCGAGGTGACCGGCGCCGGCGGCGCCCTGGATCCGCTGCTGGCGGCCAGCCGCTGGCGTCGCTGCCGCCTGGTGGAAGCGGGACTGAGCCAGCACCGGAACTACCTGCGCCTGCGCACCGGCGATCAGCCGGGTGTGATCGGCCGCATCGGCAGCTGCTTCGGGGACGAGGGCGTGTCGATCCGCTCGATCGTGCAGTTCGAGAACAGCGTGGACGGGGGTGGTGCCGAGATCGTGGTGATCACCCATGAGGTGCCGGAAGCCAGTTTCCGGCGTGCCCTGGCGGCGATTGAGTCCCTCAATGACGTCACCGCCGTGGCGGCCTGCCTGCGGACCCTGTAGGGAGAACCGCCCCTCGCGGGGGGCGGCCGCACTGGTGCAGAGTGGAAGGAAATCGAAAGACCTTCACTCGGGCCCGGGGTGCCAACGGCACTCCCCCGGGGAGCGCGCCAGGGATTCAGGCCGAGTCCCTGATGCGCATCCCCTCACGCAACGCTTGCCTGGTATCCACAGCAACCCTTTGCTGCGCCAGGGCAGACAAGCCTGGGTTGCCCAGCGTGAGCAACCTCGCCTGAACCGCGGATCCCAACGACACCCGCCACACCGGCCACCATCCGCCACAGGCTCCCGACCAGACGCATCCCCGCCTGAGATCCCCATTCCTTGGACGTCATGACGCTCCACCAGGGTGACTGCATCACCCTCACCAGCGACGAGAACCTGTACCAGGTGATCGGCGTTGACGACCAGCACAACCGCTGCTGGGTCCGGCGCTGGCCCCTGGCCCGCCATGGCTCACCCGTGTTTGAAATTTCCCTGCAACAGGTGGCCGACAACAGCCACAGCACCCCTCCCCGGCCTGCGGCGGGAGCTTGAATGGACGGGCTCGCCCGCTGCCCTTGCCGCTGGCCCCCATACCGACTTTCCCCCCCAGTCGCCTTCTGCCGGCAACGCAGCGGCTTCCCCAGCCACCACGAGACTGGATTCGCCTCAGCGCCTGTGGGCTGAGCGCCGCCGCACTGCTGCCGGGCCTGGTCAGCTGCCAGAGCCCCACACCGAAGGGACAGGTGGTGGTCGCCAGCCGCGGCAATCTCGATTCAGTCGACCCTGTCGACATCACCAGCTTCGCCGGCGCTCAGTTGCTGAGCGCCATCGGCGATCCCCTCTACGCCAGTGATGCCAGTGGCGCGATCCGACCGAGCCTCGCCGCTGCTCTGCCGATCCTGAGCGCGGATGGTCTCACCGCGATCATCCCGTTGCGGCGCGGCGTGCGCTTCCACGACGGCACCCCCTTCAACGCCGCCGCCCTGCTGTTCAGCCTGGAGCGCTTCCGGGCCCTGGGCAAGCAGAGCTACCTGCTCGACGACCGCATCACGGCGATGCGGGTGCGCAGTCCCTACGAGCTCGAACTGCGGCTCAAGCGCCCCTACAGCGCCCTGCCGGCCCTGCTCAGCGCCAGCAATCTCACGCCGCTGTCGCCGACGGCCTACCGCAACCATCGGCGGCGCTCCCTCAGCCATCGCTTCGTGGGCACCGGGCCCTACCGGCTGGAGAGCAGCAGCCCGAACAAGACCTCCCTGGTGCCCTTCACGGGCTACTGGGGGGCGCCGGCGCGCAACCGGGGCATCCACCTGCTGACCCTGAGCAACTCCACGGCGCTCTACGGAGCACTGCTGAGCGGCGAGGTGGACGTGCTGCTCTCCCAGGGCCTGGACAGCGATCAGCAGCGGGCGCTGGCGGCGCGAACGCAGCGGGGACTGCTGCGCCAGGGCATCGGGCCAGCGGTCGAGATCGGCTACCTGACGCTGCTCAGCGATCGACCTCCCCTGAATCAACCGGAGCTGCGCCGGGCCATCGCCCTCAGCCTCGATCGTCGGCTGATCAGCGCTCGGGTCAGCTACGGCATGCGCGCCCCCCTGCGCTCCCTGATCCCGCCCCCCCTGGCCGGCGCGCACCCCCCCAGCTGGCCCGACTACAACCCCCGCCAGGCCCGGCGGTTGTTCGAACGCGCCGGCTACTGCAGCGGCCGGCGCCTCAGCCTGCCGCTCACCTTCCGCTCGAACGTGCCGAGCGATCGGCTGTTCGCCCTGACCTGGCAGGCCCAGCTGCGGCGCGACCTCGGTGACTGCCTCAGCCTTGAGATCAGCGGCGTGGAATCCACCGCCGCCTACCGGCAGCTCGACAAGGGGGTCTTCCCACTGATCCTGCTCGACTGGGCCGGCGACTATCCCGCCCCGGATGTGTACCTGACGCCGCTGCTGGCCTGCAGCCGGGCCGCCGGCGATCGCTGCCTGGAGGGAAGCAGCGTCTCCTTCGGCAGCTTCTGGACGGCGCCGGGCCTGCAGCAGCAGCTGCAGGCGAGCGAGAGCCTCAGCGGCGCAGCGCGCACCCGGCTGCTGCAGACGATCCAGCGGCGCACGGCCAACGGCGGCGCCTACATTCCCGTGTGGCAGGTGGCGCCAAGGGCCTGGGCCCGGCCTGGGCTAAGCACACCGCGCTTCGATGGATCGGGGCGGGTGCTGCTGCAGGAGTTGAGCACGCAGCCCTGAAGCCTCCCCCAGAAGTCAGCCGATGAGCCGTCGCCGCCACCTGATCCGCTACATCGCCGGCCGCCTGGCCCTGGTGCCGGTGATGCTGTGGCTGATCGCCAGCCTGGTGTTCCTGCTGCTGCGAGTGGCACCGGGGGATCCGATCGACGCCCTGCTCGGCACCCGGGCACCCCAGGCGGCACGGGAGGCCCTGCGCCAGCAGCTGGGGCTCGATCAACCGCTGCTGGCGCAGTACGGCCACTACCTGCGCGATCTCCTGCACGGCCAGCTGGGCAACTCCCTGACGAACCAGGAAGCCGTGACCAGCGTGATCGGCCACAGCCTGCCGGCCAGCCTCGAACTGGGACTGGTGGCGCTGCTGATCGCGGCCCTGACGGGCCTGACCGTCGGCTTCAGCGGTGTGGCCAGGCCGGAGGGGCGCCTCGATCTGGCGGCGCGGCTCTACGGGATCGGCACCTACGCCCTGCCGCCGTTCTGGGCGGCGATGGTGGTGCAACTGGTCTTCGCCGTCTGGCTCGGCTGGCTACCCGTGGGCGGCCGGTTCCCCGCCACCCTGGAGCCCCCCAGCGGCAGCGGCTTCTATCTGTTGGACAGCCTGATGGCCGGCGATCGCAGCCAGCTGCTGGCGAGCCTGCGCCATCTGCTGCTGCCGGCCGCCACGCTCGGCCTGCTGCTCAGTGGGGTGTTCGCCAATGCCCTGCGGCTCAACCTGCGCCGGGCCCTCGACTCCGACTACGTCGAGGCGGCGCGGAGCCGCGGCCTGAGCGAATCGCGGGTGGTGCTCCGCCACGCCCTGCCCAATGCCCTGCTGCCGGTGCTGACGATCACCGGCATCACCGTGGCCTCGCTGATCGGTGGCGCCCTGTTGATCGAAGTGACCTACAGCTGGCCCGGCGTGGCGTTCCGCCTGCAGGAGGCGATCGGTCAACGGGACTACCCGGTGGTGCAGGGCATCGTGGTCGTGGTGGCGGCCCTGGTGGTGGCGGTGAGCGTGCTGGTGGATCTGCTGGTGGCCCTGCTCGACCCCCGGATCCGCTTCTGATCAGGGTTCGGCCCCGGCCATCGCGGCGCGCCAGGCCAGGGCGGCGGGATGGTCCAGGACGTAGGCGGTGAGACCGCCCAGCTGGCGACGCTGACGGGGAAGGATCCCCGTCGGGGGTTGGCTGACGCCCTGCAGGAAGTCGCTGCTGAGGCTGAGGATCAGGGCCTGCATCCGGCCGGGATCGACCCCCACCAGTTCCTCACCCAGCTGGAACACCGCGCGTTGGTTGGTGCGGATGCGCACCGGCGAGAAGTGGCTGCCACCCTCCAGCAGCACCAGGCGGCTGCGGGGGTTGGCCTGGGGCAGGAACAGGCTGAGCTGCTCACTCAGGGGCGGTGTGATCAGGTCGAGGCTGCCACCGATCAGCAGCACCGGCACCCTGAGCTGCTGCAGACCGCGCTGCGGCCAGAGCAGGCTGCCGAATCCGTTGAAGCTCACCACCGCCGCAAGGGGCTGGGCCAGGGGCTGGGGTGGTGGCAGCGGCACATCGGGCAACTGACACTGCAACAGACGCGAGAGGTTGGTCAGCGGCAAACCCTCCAGGGCCCGGTCGCAGCGCCGCGCCAACCCCGGCTCCGGCCGCTGCCCAGCCGCGAGCAGGCTGGTGAGTCCTCCGAGGGAGTGGCCCATCAGCACCACCGATGCACCCAGCCGCGGCAGACGGCCCGCATGGACCGCCGCCACGACCGCCTGAAGATCACGGACGCGATCCGGCAGGGTTTCAGCGGCCGGGGGCAGGCGCTGGCCTTCGATCCAGGCGCGCATGGCGGCTTCATCACTGCCGGGATGCTCCACCACCACCACCACCCAGCCGCGTTCCCGCAGGGCTGCGGCCAACCACTCCAGCTGCGCGGAACTGCCACCGAGCCCATGGGAGAGCAGTACCCAGGGGGCGCCCGGTCGGGGCGTGGCCGGCTGCCAGAGGCTCAGCTGCAGCGGCAGGGCGCGATGGGGAACGGCCAGACGCAGCAGCTGGGACGGTGCGGCATCACCGGCCAGAGGGTCGCCCGTAGCGGTGGCCAGCGCCACCCCATCGGTGAGGGGCAGCAGGGGCGTGCGCTGGGGCAGCGGCAGGCGCCGCAGCGCCTGCACGGCCAGACGCTGCTCCTGCAGCTGGCGCTGCCAGCCGCCGGCCAGCTGCAGCAGCCCATCGAAATTCAGGGTGAGGCGCTCGCTGGGCAGGGCTTGCAGCAGTTCCAGGGCGGTGATCTCCTCCTGTTCCTGCAACAGGCGATTGAGGGCGCGGTAGAGCATCGGGCCGGCATTGCCCTGCTCGGTGCTGAGCAACCCACCGAGAGACGCGAGCAGCCGTTGCCCTGCCCAGCTCTCGAGCAACTGTCGGCCCATGGAGCGATCCCGCAGCAGCGGCGCCCGCAACAACCGCAGCAGCCCCTGCCGCTGGCGCGGTTCCAGCAGGGCCAACCAGGCGCCCAGATCCCCCCGGGGATGCTGGGGATCACGGCTCCAGGCCTCGAGCTCACGCAGCTCGAGCGGCAGCTCCAGGCCATCGAGGCGGAGTTCCAGGCGTTCGGCAGCTCGCAGCGGTGCCGGCGGCTGCCCCGCAAGCAACAGACCAGCCAGCAGACTGCCCAGCAGGACGCCGCGTGAGCCTCGGCACCGACGGGCAGGGATTGGCAGCACCACAGACATGGATCCGACTGGCGCAGTCAAGGGGCCGGCTCTGGTGGGACCAGTTTCCCCCGCCACTGCGCCAACTGACGCTCATTCGCCTGGTGGCGAGCTTCGGGGCTGGGGGGATTCTCTACCTCACGCCGATGGTCTTCAACCGTGCCGGCTTCAGCGCCAGCGATGTGGGCCTCGGCCTGGCCCTCTCTGCCCTGATCGGAACGGTGGCCCGCTTCATCAGTGGCGCGCTGCTCGACCGCGGCCTGAGCTGCGGGCTGCCTGTGATCCTGGCCGGGCTGAGCGGGGTAGGCGGCGACGCGATCCTGCTCGGTGCTGATCAGAGGCCTGGCTTCATCGCCGGCCAACTGCTGATCGGTGTGGCCGGCGGGCTGTACTGGCCTGCGGTGGAGCTGGCCGTGCCGATCTGCGCCACGCCCCTGCCCTCGGCACGGGGCTATGCCCTGGTGCGCAGCGCCGATGCGGCCGGCATCGCCTGCGGCACCCTCGTCGGGGCCGGCCTGGCGGCCGTGGGCCAGCTGCGCGGCATCTACCTCGTGGACGTGGCGGCCGTGCTGGTGCTGATCAGCCTGCTGCTGCGCAGGCCCTTACCACCGGCGCCCCGGGATGGCGGAGACGGTGACCCGGGTCTGGCGCTGGGGCAGTGGCTGCCAGCGCTGCTGCCGCTGCTGGCCCTCTCGCTGGTGGCCACGGCGATTCCGGCCCTGCTGCAGAGCGCCCTGCCCCTCGATCTGGTGCGGGGTGGGCTGGAACGGGGGGCCCAGCCCGACGCCATCGGCGCGCTGCTGATCGGCATCCAGCTGGGGCTGCTGCTGCTGATCCAGTGGCCGGTGGGCCAGGCCCTGGCCCGGCGACCGGTGGCAGTGGGCCTGGGCCTCAGCCTGGGGTGCTTTGCACTGGGTGCAGGGCTGCTGGCCCTCTCGGCGCTGAGCGATCTGGGCCTCGGCGTGGTGCTGCTCGCCCTGGTGCCCCTGGCCCTGGGAGAGGCGGCATTCCTGCCAACCGCCACCGAGGCGGTGGTGGAACTGAGCCCGACACAGCATGGCGGTCTGGCGATGGCACTGTTTTCGCAATGCTTCGCATTGAGCGCCTTCGTCTCACCCCTGCTGGCGGGGGGACTGCTCGATCACCACGGCCACGGGGTGATGCTGTGGAGCCTGGTGGCGGTGATCTGCGGACTGAGCCTGGCCCTGCTACCACCGATCCGGCGCCAGGCCAGCCGCCGGAGCTGACGGTGACGCCCAGAGAGAGGTTCAAGGGCCTGGTTCAGGCCGAAGAGGGATCACCATTGCCTGCTTCGCTGATCCTGGCCACCCAGGCCTCGTGGGGCAGAGGCTCGGTGCCGTACTCCCAGTCGTCGTAGTCAGGGTCGTTGCGGATCTGCTGATGCAACGCCTTCTGCGCCTCGAAATCGTGGGGGTGCGGGGCATCCGGGGCATCGCCTGCGGGGGCGCCAGACGGCTCGGCGGTCATGGATGACGCGGTCGCTCACTGATTCAATCCTAATGGACCTCAAGGCAATCAGAGGTCAACGGGATCATCCTTTCGCCGTGGAGCAGACAGCAAGACGGTCAACGAGAGGCATTCGGCAACCGGAAGAAAGCTCACCTCAACCGGATACCCCACGACCTACCCACAAGATGCGAATCAACCCAACGAGAATCTCATCCCATTCAGCAGGATTTGCGCCACACGCACAAGCCCACAACCGATTGCCCTATTTTTCACTCCTCAATGAACATCAAAAAGTTCAGAATTTGAAATTCAGACATTGAACAGGAACTCCATTACGTCACCTTCCTCCACCACATACTCCTTGCCCTCGGCTCGCAGCCAGCCTTTCGTGCGCGCTTCAGCGAGAGATCCCGCTTCCAGCAGCTGCTTGTAGCCGATAGTCTGGGCGCGGATGAAGCCACGCTCGAAGTCGGTGTGGATCACGCCGGCCGCCTGGGGGGCCGTCATACCGGCCTTGATCGTCCAGGCGCGGGTCTCCTTCTCCCCGGTGGTGAAGTAGGTCCGCAGGCCGAGAAGCGCATAGGTGGCCCGAATCAGGCTCTGCAGCCCGCCCTCCTCCACTCCGAGCCCCGCAAGAAACTCGGCGCGATCCTCCTCGGGCAGCTCGATCAGCTCCGCTTCCACCTGGGCACTGATGCGCACGGTGCCCGCCCCCTCCCGCTCAGCCAGGGCGGCCACCTCCTCGCAGTAGGCGTTCCCGCCGGCCAGATCGTCCTCGCTCACATTGGTGGCGTAGATGATGGGCTTGGCCGTGAGCAGCCCGAGGGGCCTGATCATCGCTGCCTCCTCCTCGCTGATCGCCACGCTGCGGGCGGCGCCACCCTGCTCGAGCACCGCCTGAATGCGCTCCAGTGCCGCATCCTCCAGCTGCGCCTCCTTGCTGGTGCGCGTCTGCTTCCTGAGCCGCTCACGCCGCTTCTCCACTTGGGAGAGATCCGCCAGGCCAAGCTCAAGATTGATCACCTCGGCATCGCGGGCCGGGCCCACCGAGCCGCTGACGTGGATCACGTCGTCGTTCTCGAAGCAGCGCACCACGTGGACGATCGCATCCACCTCGCGGATGTTGGCCAGAAACTTGTTGCCCAGGCCCTCACCCTGACTGGCCCCCTTGACCAGGCCGGCGATATCGACGAACTCAACCCGGGTGGGAATGATCTCCTTGCTGCCACTCACGTCGGCGAGCTGCTGCAGGCGTGGGTCCGGCACGGACACCACCCCGGAGTTGGGCTCGATCGTGCAGAAGGGATAGTTGGCGGCCTCGGCCTGGGCGTTGGCGACGAGGGCGTTGAACAGGGTCGACTTGCCGACGTTGGGCAGGCCGACGATTCCGGCTTTGAGCATGAGTGGAATCTAGGGGGGAGCCTGGCAGAGCCCCCCAACGATCCCAGCGCCGGTGATCCGCCCCAGGGATGAGCCACGGCAATGGCCCCCGACCAGGAAGACTGGACGCAGCGCCGGGCTACAGCCATCAGCACCGTCATGCTTCAACCCGCTCCCCAGCGCCAGGGCTCCGGGCCGGCGGGGAGCTCTTCCCTCCGCCCGCAGCGCCCCTGGTGGCGGCGGCGGCGCCTCTGGGCCGGCCTGCTCGCGGGAGCGGTGCTCATCGGCGGCGGGAGCGCTCTGCAGATGCAGCGACGCAGCGCCAAGCAGCGCAGCAGCCTGAACAGCTACACCGTTGTGGCCCGCCAGGGGGCCCTGCCCGGGGTGATCACGGCCAGCGGTGAACTGGGGGCCTTCCGCAAGGTGAACGTGAGCCCGAAGCGCCAGGGCGTGCTGGAGCGGCTCTATGTGGATGAGGGCCAGAGCGTGGCTGCCGGCCAGGCGATCGCCCTGATGGACAGCGGTGATCTGCGCGACCGGCTGGACGAACTACAGGCCCAGCTGAGCTCAGCCCAGGCCCAGCTGAGCCGCAGCCGCAGTGAGCTGCAGCGCAATGAAGGCCTCTACCGGCAGAAGGCGATCAGCCAGAACGACTACAACCGCATCCGCGCCAGCTATCTGGTGGACCTGGCGGCGGTCAACGCGGCGGAACAGCGGCTGGGTCAGCGCCAGACCGAGCGCAATGAGCTCACGGTGCGAGCCCCCTTCAGCGGTGTGATCACGGCCCGTTACGCCGATCCCGGCGCCTTCGTGACCCCGACCACCTCCGCCAGCGCCACAGCCGGAGCCAGCAGCTCCTCGATCGTGGAGCTGGCCCAGGGCCTCGAGGCGATCGCCAAGGTGCCGGAGAGCGACATCGGCCGGCTGCGGGTGGGACAGAGCGCCAGCGTGCGGGTCGACGCCTTCCCGGACCGGCGCTTCGCCGCCCGGGTGCGCCAGATCGCCCCACGCGCCGAGAAGGTGAACAACGTCACCTCCTTCGAGGTGAAGCTCGAGCTGCTGCAGCCCCCGCCGGAGCTGCGGATCGGCATGACCGCCGACATCGACTTCAACACCGGTGCACTGCCCCCGCGCACGATCGTGCCGACCGTGGCCGTGGTGACGGAGGAGGGCAAGCCCGGCGTGCTGCTGGTGGGCAAGGACAACCAGCCCACCTTCCAGCCGGTGAGCCTCGGTGCCAGCAGCGGCCGCGACACCCAGATCCTTGAGGGCCTGCGGCCCGGACAGCGGATCTTCATCGATCTGCCGCCCTGGGCCAGGAAAGGCCGGGGCCGGGACTGAGCCCGGCAACCTGCCGGCTCAGGTCGGCAGCTCAGCTCCTGGCGCTCAGGAACCGGCGACTGCTGTCGACGATGCGGGCACTGGCCTGGCCATCACCGAACGGGTTGTGGGCTCGGGCCATCGCGTCGTAGGCCTCGGCGCTCTCCAGCAGCAGGGCCGCCTCCCGCAGGATGTCGGCGCTGTCGGTGCCGATCAGCCGCGCGGTGCCGGCATCGACAGCCTCCGGACGCTCGGTGGTGCGCCGCAGCACCAGCACCGGCTTGCCCAGGGCCGGAGCCTCCTCCTGCAGACCGCCGGAATCGGTGAGGATCAGGGTTGCGGCCTTCATCGCCGCCACCAGGCGGTCGTAATCGAGGGGCTCGGTGAGCACGGCGCGAGGGTGTCTCCCCAGCAACGCCTGGAGTGGCTCGCGCACGGTGGGGTTGCGGTGCAGCGGCAGCAGCAGCACCGTGTCGGGAAAGCGCTCGAGCAGATCAAGGAAACCGCGGCCGATCTCCTGGAGGCGATCACCCCAGTTCTCGCGCCGGTGCACCGTGGCCAGGATCAGGCGATGGGCAGCCGGATCGCACTGGGGCAGCTCGAACGGTGGGGCCTGCTCCGCCATCAGCAGCAGCGCATCGATCACCGTATTGCCCGTGACCAGCACCTCCCCCATCACGCCGGAGGCGCGGCAGTTGGCTGCGGAGCGCTCGGTGGGAGCGAAGTGCAGCAGAGCGAGCTGCGAGATCAGGCGGCGGTTGGCCTCCTCCGGAAACGGATCGAACAGATCGTCGGTGCGCAACCCCGCTTCGACGTGCCCGACCGGAATCTGCTCATAGAAGGCGGCCAGGGCGGAAGCGAAGGCCGTGGTGGTGTCGCCCTGCACCAGCACCAGATCAGGGCGGTGTTCGGCGAACTCCTGCTTCAGACCCTCCAGGGCCGCACAGGTCACGTGGGTGAGAGTCTGCTTCGGGGCCATCAGGGCCAGATCCCGATCGGCGGCGAGGCCGAACAGATCCATCACCTGCGCCACCATCTCACGGTGCTGGCCGGTGAGGACGACGCGGGTGATGAAGTCCTCAGCCTGCTGGAAGGCGCGGATCACCGGAGCCAGCTTGATCGCCTCGGGCCGGGTACCCAGAACGATCGAGACGCGGTGCATGCCGGTGGCACTGCTCCCGGCGATGGGGGTGTTGCTCACAAGAGACGGCCTTTGCCTGGATCCTAGGAACGGATCCAGTCTGAGCCGATGGGTCAGACGTGGCCGGTCAGGCGGGCGATCAGCAGCACCGTGAGGCCCACCGACAGACCCACCATGGCCATGCGGCCGTTCCAGATCTCAGCCTGAGGGGTGAAGCCGCGCTTCCACTGATTGAGCTCCTCCGGGCCGGCCTCGGTGATCTCGGGCAGCCCGGCGGAGGCCAGGGGGGCGTCGGAGCTCTGTTGGGCGGTGGCCATCACAACTGCCGCTGAGTGATCTCAGCCTAAGAAAATCAGAATGGAGGCTGCGGCGCGTAGAGCTTTCCCGCCTCCTCAAGGGCGAGCCTGGGGGCCACCGCCAGCTGAATGCTGCTCGCGTTGCCGGCCAGGAAGCGCTGCTCCGCCGCCACGCCGATCATGGCAGCGTTGTCGGTGCAGTAGTTCAGCGGTGCGACGCGCCACTGCAGCGCCAGTTCGCGGCAGCGCTGCTCCAGCCTGCTGCGCAGGCGCCGGTTGGCGGCAACACCACCCACCATCACGATCGTGCCCAGCCCCTGGTCGCGGGCGCATCGACAGGTGCGCTCGACCAGCACCTCGGCCACCACCTGCTCGAAGCTGGCGGCCACGTCGGCCAGCGGCAGGGACTCACCACCGGCCGCCTGCTCGGCCCGCAGCTGCTGCACCAGGCGCAGCACGGCGGTCTTGAGCCCACTGAAGCTGAAGTCGTAGGGATGGAATCCGCCTTCAGGCTGGGAAACCCGTCCCTTGGGCAGCCTGAAACGCCCGGGATCCCCACCGGCGGCGGCCGCCTGGATGGCTGGGCCACCGGGGTAACCGAGCTCCAGCAGGCGCGCCACCTTGTCGAAGGCCTCGCCGGCGGCATCGTCGCGACTGCGGGCCAGTCGGGTGTAGAGACCGGGTCCGTCGACGCGGATCATCTCGGTGTGGCCGCCGCTGACCAACAGCACCAGGTAGGGGCCGGGCGGCAGCGGATCACCGAGCTGTACCGAGCAGAGGTGTCCCTCGAGGTGGTGGACCCCCAGAAACGGCTTGCCATGCAGGCGGGCCAGGGTGCGCCCCGTGACCGAACCCACCAGCAGCGCCCCCACAAGCCCCGGCGCCGCCGTGGCGGCAATGGCATCGACATCGGCCATGGCCACGCCGCTCTCGGCCAGAACCCGCCCGATCAGACCCGGCAGCGCCTCCACGTGGCGGCGCGAGGCGATCTCCGGCACCACCCCGCCCCAGCGGGCGTGCTCCTCCACCTGGGAGGCCACGGCGCTCGCCAGCACCCGCTGATCCCGCACCAATGCTGCGGCCGACTCGTCACAACTTGTTTCGAGGGCTAGCAGTGTCGGCATCAGCTCAGATGGGCTCCCCTACTGTCCGCAAGTGACATCCTGCCGTGCAGCGGCTGCCATCGCGCAGCTGGGAAGCGGCAAGGCACTCCCCAGTACGCCATCCAGGTCTGGACCCGATGCGCCGCCTTTTCGCCGTTCTCATTTCCGCCCTGCTGCTCTTCGGCTTTGCCCCAGTGGCCAAGGCCGACGTGGCCGGTCTCACCCCCTGCTCCGAGAGCGCCCGCTTCCAGCAGCGCGCCGCCACCGCCTCCACGCCGCAGGCCAAGGCACGCTTCGAGATGTACAGCCAGGCCGTGTGCGGCGCTGACGGTCTGCCCCACCTGATCGTTGATGGCCGCCTCAGCCACGCCGGTGACTTCATCATCCCCGGCATTGCCTTCCTGTACATCGCCGGCTGCATCGGCTGGGCCGGTCGTACCTACCTGATCGCCATCCGTGGCCAGAAGGACGCCGCCATGAAGGAGATCCAGATCGATCTGCCCCTGGCCCTCAAGAGCACCCTGGCCTCCGCCACCTGGCCGATCGCCGCCTTCGCCGAGTTCAGCGGCGGCAAGCTGCTCGAGTCGGACGACAAGGTCACCGTCTCGCCTCGCTGAGCCGCAGGCTCCTTTTCCAAGCTCCATCACCCTGGGTCTTTACCGATGCAGAAGTTCCTCACCACCGCTCCGGTGTTCGCAGCGATCTGGTTCACCATCACCGCCGGCATCCTGATCGAGTTCAACCGCTTCTTCCCTGACCTGCTCTTCCACCCGATGTGAGCTGAGCAGCTCCTTGCTGACGCAGGCGGCCCTAGGGCCGCCTTTTTTGTTGGCGTGTTGCGTGATGTCCTGACTGCTCAGGCCAGGCCCATCAGCCGTTCCAGTTCAGCCAGGGCCAGCTCGAGATCGGCGTTGACGAGCACGGCATCGAATTCGGCCTCCGCCTCCAGCTCGATGCGGGCCCGCTCCAGCCGCCGGGCAATGGCGGCATCGCTATCGGTGCCGCGACCGCGGATGCGCCGCTCCAGCTCCTCGAACGAGGGGGGCTTGATGAAGATCTGGAAGCCACTGGGGAAGCTGCGCCGCACCTGCCGGGCCCCCTCCAGTTCGATCTCCAGCAGCACCGGCCGGCCCGAGGCCAGTCGTTCCTCGACGGGCCGCCGCGGTGTGCCGTAGCAGTTACCGGCAAATTCAGCCCACTCCAGCAGCCCACCGGCCGCCACATCGGCGTCGAAGCGCTGGCGATCCAGGAAGAAGTAATGCTCACCCTCGCGCTCACCGCTGCGCGGTTGACGGGTGGTGGCCGAGATCGACAGCCAGATCTGCGGATGACGCCGTAGCAGTGCGGCCACCAGCGTGCCCTTACCGACTCCGCTCGGACCGGTGATCAGGAACAGCCTGCCGGGGACGTGAGCCTGCTCGGCCATCAGAGGAGTGGACGCGGCCCTGCAGAGTAGGAGCGCCGCCGTAGCCGCCCTGCAGCCATGGCCCCGCTGCCTCTCCAGGCGATGGACCTGACCAGCCTGAAGGCCGTGCTGGCAGAGCTGCGGCCGGCGCTGCTGCCCAGCCGCTTCGAGAAGGCGCGGCAGGCCGATGGCCAGACCGTGCAACTGGGCTTCCGCAGCCTCACGGGCCGGCAGTGGCTGGAGGTCAGCTGGCTGGCCGAGGCACCGCGGCTGCTGGCGATCACGGATCCACCGCGCGGCGGCGATGGCAGCACCCTGGCCCAGCAGCTGCAGCACGGCCTCGGCGGCCTGGCCCTGGTGGGCCTGGAGCAGCAGGGGTTCGAGAGGGTGGTGGAGCTGCAGTTCGCACCCCGCCCCGGTGAGGCGATCCGCCGCAGCCTGGTGGTGGAGCTGATGGGACGCCACAGCAACCTGTTCCTGCTGGATGAGGACCGGCGCGTGGTGGCGGCCGGTCGCCAGGTGCGCGATCAGCAGTCGCGACTGCGACCGATCGGAACCGGGGATGCCTACACGCCGCCGCCACCGCTGGCTGGTCAACCGCCCTCGAGCGGCCAGAGCGAGGCGGCCTGGCGGGCGGAACTGACGCTGCTGCCCCTGCCGCTCGGGCGCGCCCTGGCCAGCGCCTATCAGGGCATCAGCCCGGCGCTGGCGCTGCAGCTGGCGGGCAGCGAGCGCCAGCAGGCAGAAGCCCTGCTGGCCACCCCCGTGCAGGACCTCAGCGATCGGCAGTGGCAGGGGCTCTGGCAGCGCTGGTGCCAATGGCTGGAGGCCCTGGAATGCGAACGGTTCCAGGTGCATGGCAGCGGCCCGACGGCCTACGCCTGCTGGGCAGCTTCAGCGGCGGCCGGGAGCGGGCCGGACAACAGCGCCGATCAGGAGCAGCGTCTACCGACCAATGCCGCCATCGCCAGCCACCACCAGCGGGTGCTGCAGAGCCGGGAGCTGAGGCGCCGCCGCGCCAGCCTGGAGCTGCGGCTGCGCCAGGCTCTGGAGCGGGAACAGGGTCAGCGACTGGAGCAGCAGCAGCGGCTGGAGCTGGTGGACTCCAGCGATCAGCTGCAACGCCAGGCGGATGCCCTGCTCTGCCTGGCGCAGCCAAGCCGCGAGCAGGTGGCGGAAGCCCAGGGTCTCTACCGGCGCGCCCGCCGGCTGCGGCGGTCCGTGGAGGCGATCGTGCCGCGGCTGGCTCTGCATGACGCCCGCATCGCCCAGCTGGAGGCCAGCCTGACCTATCTGGCCCAGGGGGAGGAGGAGAACGGCCCGGCCGCAGATCAGCTTGACGAGCTGCAGGCGCTCGAGGAGGACAGCGAGGCGCTGCTGCGGCAGGGGAAGAAGGAGCCGCGCCGCCGCCGCGGCGCTGGCCGCGGTGAGAGCGGGGTGCCGAAGCCCCTGGAGTTGCGCACGCCCGGAGGACTGCGCCTGCAGGTGGGTCGCAACCACCGCCAGAACGACTGGATCAGCCTGCGCCAGGCCCGCCGCGGCGACCTCTGGTTCCACGCCCAGGAGTGCCCCGGCAGCCACGTGGTGCTGAAGAGCTCTGAGGGGAGCGCCGCTGAACCGGATCTGCAGGCCGCCGCCGATGTGGCCGCCCACTTCAGCCGGGCCCGTGACAACGGCCGGGTCGCGGTGGTGATGGTGGCGAGCGAAAGCCTGCAGCGGATCCCCGGCGCAGGGCCTGGCACGGTGCGGCACCGGGGCGGCGAGGTGCTCTGGGCGGAACCGGCGCGCGCCAGGCCCCTGCTGGCGGCTCCGGTGCATAGCCTCGGGCGGGATTCAGAGCCATGAGCGAACACGACACCCTGCCGGCGACCGAGCCCGTCCTGCCGCCGCCGCCACCGATTCGGGTGGCGATGCTGGCCGACGAGCAGGCCGGTGAGGGGCAGGACTTCCCCGGCGAGGTGGAGATGACCCTGGTGGGCCATCTCGAGGAGCTGCGCGCCCGCATCCTGCGCAGCCTGCTGGCGGTGGTGATCGCCGCCGCCGGCTGCCTGCTGCTGGTCAAGCCCCTGGTGAAACTGCTGGAGGTGCCCGCCCACGGCATCCGCTTCCTGCAGCTGGCCCCTGGGGAATTTCTGTTCGTGTCGCTCAAGGTGGCCGGCTACGCCGGTCTGACCCTGGCCCTGCCCTGGGTGCTCTACGAGGGCCTGTGCTTCGTGCTGCCTGGACTGACGCGGCAGGAGCGACGCCTGGTGGCGCCGGCGGTGGCCGGATCGGCGCTGCTGTTCCTGGCGGGCCTGGCCTTCGCCTGGTGGGCCCTGGTACCGGCGGCGCTCAGCTTCCTGGTGAGCTACGGCGCCGATGTGGTCGAACCGCTGTGGTCGATCGAGCGCTATCTCGATTTCGTGCTGCTGCTGATGGTGGCCACCGCCCTGGCGTTCCAGCTGCCGGTGCTGCAGCTGCTGCTGGCGGCCCTGGGCCTGGTGCAGGCCCGCACGATGCTCGGCGCCTGGCGGTTCGTGGTGGTGGCCGCAGCCCTGGCGGGAGCCGTGCTGACGCCCTCCACCGATCCGATCACGATGTTGCTGCTCACCGGCGCGATCACGGCGCTGTATCTGGTGGGGGTGGCCCTGGCCCTGCTGGTGCAGGGACCGGGCTCCCTGCGGGCCTCCGGCAGCTAGAGCAGGAATTCGCTGGCGCGGCCGGGCGGCAGCTCCAGGGGCAGGCTCATCGCCCGGCCGAGGCGTGGCCTGTCCGGGGTGGTCGTGAGCCAGCTGCGCACCTGGGCGGCGACGCCGAGGCCATTGAGGGTGCCCACCAGCTCCTCGAGCTTGGCCCCGTAGCCGGCAGCATCGAGCGGGAACGACTGCTGCTCGAGGTAGGCCCACATCACCTGCAGATAGAGGCGACCGCGACGGGAGGTGAGCTGCAGGTCGTAGGAGGCCTGCCAACGGCGGCGGAGAATCGCCAGCACCTCGGCACTGGCCAGGGGAGCGTCAGCGGGCTGGATCTCGGCCACGGAATCAGGAGACAGGCAAGGGGCTCGCAACAGCATGTTGCAGCCTGCGGCCCGGGCGTCGTCGTCGGCCACAGGCGAGGCCGGGGCAAGGTTCATAATGGGCGCCACGTTGCTGTGGCCACGACGCCGCCCCGTATGACCCAGATTCCAGCGAGCGCCTCGAGCGGTGATGTGCCCGGAATGGGTCGTCGGCAGTTCATGAACCTGCTGACCTTCGGCTCCGTCACCGGCGTGGCCCTGGGCGCCCTCTACCCGGTCGTCAACTACTTCATTCCCCCCCGCGCCGCCGGCGGCGGCGGCGGCACCTCCGCCAAGGATGAACTGGGCAATGCCGTGACCGCCAGCGGCTGGCTGGGCAGCCACCGCGAAGGCGACCGCAACCTGGTGCAGGGCCTCAAGGGCGACCCCACCTACCTGATCGTCGAGGGCAGCGATGCCATCGGCAGCTACGGCATCAACGCCATCTGCACCCACCTGGGCTGCGTGGTGCCCTGGAACGCCGCGGCCAACAAGTTCATGTGCCCCTGCCACGGCTCGCAGTACGACGCCACCGGCAAGGTGGTGCGCGGCCCCGCTCCCCTCTCCCTGGCCCTGGCCCACGTGGCGGTCGAGAACGACAACGTGTTCCTCAGCCAGTGGACCGAAACCGATTTCCGCACCGGCGAGAAGCCCTGGTGGGTCTGATTCCCTCCCCGCTCGTCCCCCCCACGCCACTCCGCCCCATGCGTCGTCCCTTCTCCCTGCTGCTGAGCTCGCTGCTGGCCCTCGGCGCCCTGCTGTTCGCGCCCCAGGCCAGCTGGGCCTACCCGTTCTGGGCACAGCAGAACTACGACTATCCCCGCGAAGCCACCGGCAAGCTGGCCTGCGCCAACTGCCACCTGGCCAAGAAGCCGACCCACGTGGAACTGCCCCAGGCCGTGTTCCCCGATGAGGTGTTCAAGGTGGAAGTGGAAATCCCCTACGACACCAGCGTCAAGCAGGTGGCTGGCGATGGCAGCCCCACCGGCCTGAACGTGGGCGCCGTGGTGATGCTGCCCGACGGCTTCAAGCTGGCCCCCGCTGATCGCCTCAGCGATGAGCTCAAGGAGGAGACCGCCGGCGTCTACGTGACCACCTGGAACGAGGAGAACCCCAACATCCTGCTGGTGGGTCCGCTGCCCGGCGATGACCACCAGAAGATCGTGTTCCCGATCCTCTCGCCCGATCCGGCCACCGACAGCAGCATCCACTTCGGTAAGTACCAGCTGCACGTGGGCGGCAACCGCGGTCGCGGCCAGGTGTATCCCACCGGCGAGAAGAGCAACAACGGCGTGTTCACCGCCTCTGTGGCCGGCACCGTTGAGGCCATCAACGCCGGCGACAACGGCGCCTCCGTGGTGGTGATCAAGACCGCCGATGGCAACAGCGTCAGCGACACCATCCCCGCCGGCCCGACCGTGACCGCCCAGGTGGGTGAGACCGTTGCCGCCGGCGCCTCCCTGACCAACGACCCCAACGTGGGTGGCTTCGGCCAGCTTGATGCCGAAGTGGTGCTGCAGAACCCGCTGCGCATCTACGGTCTGCTCGCCTTCTTCGCCGCCGTGGCCCTGGCCCAGATCATGCTCGTGCTGAAGAAGAAGCAGGTAGAAAAGGTGCAGGCCGCCGAAGGCGTTTGATGCCGCTCGCTCTGTTCACATCACCGGGCCCCTTGCTGTTTCAGCTGGGGCCTTTTTCTCTGCGCTGGTACGGCCTGCTGATCGCGGTCGCCGTGCTGCTGGGGCTGTTGCTGGCCACCCGGCTCGGCCGGCAGCGCGGCATTGATCCGGCCGTGATCTCCGATCTGCTGCCGATCCTGGTGCTCGCCGCCGTGATCGGTGCCCGCACCTACTACGTGCTGTTCGAATGGCGCCAGTATCAGGTCAACTGGCTGGATGCCCTGGCGATCTGGCGAGGCGGCATCGCCATCCATGGCGCCCTGATCGGCGGCAGCATCGCCGTGATCTTCTATGCCCGCTGGCGACGCGTGCCGTTCTGGACCCTGCTCGACGTGCTCGTGCCCTCGGTGGCGCTCGGCCAGGCGATCGGACGCTGGGGCAACTTCTTCAATTCCGAGGCCTTCGGCCTGCCCACCGATCTGCCCTGGAAGCTGACCATTCCCTTCGCCAACCGACCGATCGAATTTCTCGATCAGGCCAGCTTTCACCCCACCTTCCTCTACGAATCGCTCTGGAACCTCGGGGTGCTGGCGTTGCTGCTGGTGCTGTTCCGCCGTGCCAGCCTGGGCAGACTGAACCTGCCGGCCGGAGCCCTGAGCTGCGTGTACCTGCTCAGCTACAGCACCGGCCGCCTCTGGATCGAAGGGCTGCGGATCGATCCGCTCTGCCTGAGCGGCACCCCCCCCTTCTGTGAGGGGGGCCTGCGCATGGCCCAGCTGATGAGCCTGGTGCTGATGGCGATCGGCGGGTTCGGGCTTTGGTGGCTCTATGGCCGCCATCGCGCCCTGCCTGATCCCAGTGGAGTGACCGAATGACGAGCGAGCAACCGGCTGGCCGGGTCTGGATCGTCGGGGCTGGCCCCGGGGCGGTTGATCTGGTCACCGTGCGGGCCCTGCGGGTGATCGAGCAGGCCGAGGTGCTGATCTGGACCGATTCACTGGTCAATCCCCAGCTGGCGGCCCTGGCACCAGCGGACTGCGAGCGGATCCGCACCAGCACCCTCACCCTCGAGCAGGTGATGGAGCTGATGCTGGAGCGCGCCAGGGCCGGCAAGCGGGTGGTGCGTCTGCACGACGGTGACACCTGCCTCTACAGCACCCTGCATGAGCAGCTCTGCCGGCTGCTCGATGCGGAGGTGCAGGTGGAGGTGGTGCCCGGCCTGAGCGCCTACCAGGCCACGGCGGCAGCGCTGCAGGCCGAGCTGACCATCCCCGGCCTGGTGCAGACGATCGTGCTCAGCCGCGCCGGCGGCCGCACCGGCGTACCTGAAGCGGAAGCCCTGGAGCGGCTGGCCGCCCTGAACGCCTCGCTCTGTCTTTACCTCAGCGCCCGCCATGTGGCCGAGGTTCAGGCCGAGCTGCTGCGCCACTACCCGGCGGATACGCCGGTGGCGATCGGCTACCGGGTCAGCTGGCCCGACCAGTGGCTGACCGTGGTGCCCCTCTCGGAGATCGCCCGCGTCAGCGCCGAGCGGGACCTGATCCGCACCACGCTCTATGTGGTGAGCCCGGCCCTGGCGCCGCCGGGCGAGGCCCGCTCGCGCCTCTACTCAGCCAGCCACAACCACCTGTTCCGGGGCGGCGCCTGAAAGCCTCCGGCTCCGGCCGAGGTGACCGGGCTCGGGTGGGGCGGCGATGGCTTAAGCTTTCGGAACGCAGGCAGGCGGCTCAGCCGCACGGCCAGCATGGGCGATTAGCACAGCGGTAGCGCACTTCCTTCACACGGAAGGGGTCACTGGTTCGAATCCAGTATCGCCCACTGATCCTTAAAGAGAACCAACCGGATTAACTCGGGACTGGTTTAATTTTTGATGCAATGCTCGGCAGGAGCTGCACCTCAGCACTCTCGCCTCACGTGATGGCTGGGGTTGCTGTCAGCAGTGGGCATCTGTCTGCCGACCATGGACTGCAATGTGTACAACAACACAGCCAACTGATCGCGCGGTAGTCAGAAAGAACGGGCTGAGTCATGGAATAATCCAGCCAGAACATCACATCGCCAGGTGAGCGCTTTGCAAGGCATCTCCAAGCCCAGCGGCGATGAGGCTCTTGCCCGGGCATCCTCCCCGATGGACGAGGCCCTTGGACGCCTTGGCGCCGCTCTTCAGGAAGCCCGTCACAGCAGGGGGCTAGAGCGTTCCGTTCTCGCAGCCCAGCTGCGCATGGGCGACGACCAGTTGCGCGCGCTTGAGACAGCCGATCCAGATCGACTGCCGGAGCCGGTCTTCGTGATTGCCCAGGCACGGCGTGTCGCGGCCCACCTCGGCGTCGATCTCACGCCGCTCCTGGACGATGTCAAGGGCCTGAACCGGATCAACGGCTCAGGCCCGGTTCCACCCACGGCCAGGATGCCCGTGGCGGCAGGGAAGAAACCACGCACCCCCTCCAGGCCCGTGCTCGGTGCAGCGACCACCTGGGCAGGAGGCGGACTGCTGGTGGCCGGTGTGATCGCAGCCGGCGTCTGGAGCTGGCCTCGGCTTCAGCAGTTTGCCAGCCAACTCCAGAGCCAGGCTCCATCCCCGCCGGTGAGAACCGCTCCGGTGAGGTCCACAGCGCCAGCGCAGCCCCCGCAAGCCGTTCTCTCCTTGCGCAGCACCCAACCCAGCTGGCTTGAGGTCCGCGACAGAACCGGGCGGGTTCTGTTCCGCGGCAATCTCAAGGGCGAACGGCGCTTTGCGCTCAACCAGCCGATCCGGGTCCTGGCCGGTCGTCCCGACCTGGTGATGCTGAGCGTCGGCGGTGGTGCGGCACGGCCCCTGGGACGGATCGAGAACATCCGCTTCGTGACCATCCAACCCCCTGCGGCGAGCCAGAACGGCAACCGGGAATCAGCGGCGGCGCCGATCAGTGCACCGCCGCCGAACGGGGCTCCAACACGCTGAGCCGCACCCCGGCGGCTTCCTCGACCGCAGCCCCGCAGGACTGCAGGCTCCAGCGCTCGAGGCTGAGATCGAGCTCGGCCGCCATCGGCTCCAGGCGGATGGTGCAGCTGTTGGCCGACTCGCGCTGCACCTGAATGGCAGCCACCATGGGCTGGGGGCGACGATCGAGCGCCACGGCCAGGCGCAGCAGCAAGGCCATCGAAGCCACGGTGCGGCGCTGCTCGCGACTGTCGATCAACTGCCAGGCCTCATGGCGCTTCTTGGGCAGGGAGCGGCGGTGATAGCGGGCGATGGCCGCCACCATCAGGTGCTCACTGTCGGAATAGCCCAGCAGGTCGCCGTGGCGGATCAGATACCAGCTGTGCTTGTGATAGGCACCACTGTTGATGTGCTGACCGCAGCTGTGCAGCATCGCCGCAGCCCAGAGCAGCTGCCGACCGCTGCCATCGTCGTTGTGCAGCAGACCACCGCTCTGGCTGTAGAGGCTGAGGGCGTAGCCGGCCACCCGTTCGGCCCGGCCCTGATCCACCCCGTAGCGCTGAACCTGGTGCAGCACCGTGCGCTGGCGGATGCTGCTCTGGAAAGCGAAGCGATCCACGATCAGATCCTTACGCAGCATCCAGTCGACGATCAGCCCCTCCCGCAGGGCGCGCTCGCTGATCACCAGCTCACGGGCCCCCAGCATCTGCATCGCGGTCTGCAGGATGAGGGCACCCGGAACGATGATCTCGGCACGGCGATCGTTCAGGCCGGGAATCGCACGCCGCTGCTCCGGGCTGAGCGCGAGCAGGCGGCTGACCAGCTGATCGAGGCGCTGCCGCGGCACGCGATAGCCCTGCATGCGCAGCGGCGGCCTCGGATCTTCGGCGGCGGCCATGGCGGCGATCGCCATGGCGGTGCCGCTGGTGGCCACCATCACCGGCTGCTCGCCGCTGCGCAGGCGCTGCCGCACCTTCAGCACCGCCGGCTCCAGAGCGCCCTGGATGAAGGCCCGCAGAAACTCCACCCGCCGCGGTGGCAGGGGGTCCTCACGGACGAAGTCGCGCTGGAGGCGCACGGCGCCGATGCGGGTGCTGGTGAGTGCACGGGCATCGCGACCGTCCGCCAGCACCAGCTCGGTGGACCCCCCACCGATATCGAGGATCAGATGGGGCTGATCACCGAAGGCCATGCCGGAGAGCACGCCCAGGTAGATCAGTCGGGCTTCCTCCGGACCGCTGACCAGATCCACCTCCAGTCCCAGCTGCTCCTGGATCGCCTGCAGGAACTCACGACCGTTGGGCGCCTCGCGCACGGCGCTGGTGGCGGCAGTGACTACATCGCCGGGCTGCACACCGTGGCTGGCGGCAAGATCGCGGCAATGGCGCAGGGTGGTGAAGGCCCGTTCGATCGCATCGGCGCTGAGGTCACCGCTCTGCGGATCGCGCTCGCCCAGGCGGGTGGTCGACTTCTCGGTGAGGACCACCGAGAAACTGCGCAGCGCCGGATCCACCGCAGCGATCAGCAGGTGGATCGAATTGGTGCCGATGTCGATGCCCGCCACGCGGCGGATCGCCTGCGAGGTCAGTGCGTCCATTGACTCGGTCACACGTCCAGCCAGGCGGAGCTGTGCCACTTTCGCACCGTGACGCCGCAGCTGCCGCCTAGGGTGCGCCCCATCGCCTGAACACAAGCCCCTTGGCCGCTGCCCCCACGGGCCCCTGCGCCGCACTCCAGCCCTGGCTGGCCCTGTTGCGCTGGGACAAGCCCAGCGGCCGCCTGATCCTGCTGATCCCGGCGGGCTGGAGCCTCTGGCTGCTGCCTCAGGCTCCGCCCAGCACTGCTCTGGTGGGCTGGATCGTGCTCGGTGGCCTGGCGGTGAGTGGTGCCGGCTGCATCGCCAACGACCTGTGGGACCGGCGCATCGATCCGCTGGTGGAACGCACCCGCACACGCCCACTGGCCAGCGGCCAGGTCGGGGTCGGAGCGGCGCGGCTGCTGATGGGCCTCTGTCTGCTGGGCGCCCTGGCGGTGGTGCTCTGGGGGCTGCCGAGCGGCAGCCGCGACCTGTGCCTCCAGCTGGCCATCGCCAGCCTGCCGCCAGTGCTGCTCTACCCGTCAGCCAAGCGCTGGTTCAACTACCCCCAGGCGGTTCTGGCCCTCTGCTGGGGCTTCGCCGTGCTGATCCCCTGGGCTGCCGCCACGGGCAGCCTGGCGGGAGGCTGGCCCCTGGCGGCCGTCTGGCTGGCGACCCTGCTCTGGACCTTCGGCTTCGACACCGTGTACGCCATGGCCGACCGGCCCGATGACGCACGGATCGGCGTGCGCAGCAGCGCCCTCAGCCTCGGCCACCGAGCACCGCTGGTGGTCGGGATCTGCTACGGCGCCACCGCCTGTCTGCTCGGTCTCGGCGCCGCCCTGCAGGGGGTGCAGCCGATCTACTGGCCGATCTGGGCCCTGGCCAGCTTCGGCCTGCTGCGCGAGGCCCGGCTGCTGAGGCGGTCCGATCTGCCGCGCTCCGCCTACGGCCTGCATTTCCGCCATCAGGTGCAGCTGGGCGCCCTGCTGCTGCTGGCCCTGGTGGTGAGTCGCGGCATGTCCCTGCCATGACGGGCATCGGCCTGCCCGCGCCGCTGCGGCCCGGCGATCGGGTGCGGCTGGCCGCCGCCAGTTCCGCCCTCGATGCGGCCGCCCTGAGCCGGCTGGAGGCTGGCATCGCTGAACTGGAACGCTGGGGTCTGGTGGTGGAGCCCCACGGCCAGCCCCTGCGGCGCTGGGGCCACCTGGCCGGCGACGACGCGGCGCGTAGCGGCGATCTGCGGCAGGCGGAAACGGCACCGCTGCTGGCCTGCATCCGCGGTGGCTGGGGCGCCGCCCGGCTGCTGGAGCGCGGCGGCGCCACGGCCGCAAGCGGCCGCTGGCTGCTCGGGTTCTCGGATGTGACCTCCCTGCTCTGGGCCCGGCTGGCAGCGGGGCTGGCCGGCGCGATCCACGGGCCGATGCTCACCAGCCTGGCGGCAGAACCGGACTGGAGCCGTGAACGCTTGCGCGACCTGCTGTTCGGCCGGCCGCTGCCCCCGCTGACCGGCGAGAGCTGGACGGCAGGCACCGCGGAAGGGCCGCTGCTGGTGGGCAACCTCACCGTGGCGACCCACCTGCTGGGCACGACGCACCTACCGGCTCTGCGTGGGGCGGTGCTGGTGCTGGAGGATGTGGGCGAGGCCCCCTACCGGCTCGACCGGATGCTGACCCACTGGCGACTGTGCGGTGCTCTGCAGCAGCTCGGCGGGATCGGCTTCGGGCAGTTCAGCGGCTGCGATGATCCCGATGGGGGCGATGGCCCTGAATCCCAATGCGGCGACAGCGCCGAGGCGGTGCTGCGGGAACGGACTGCCGATCTCGGCATCCCGGTGCTGGCAGGCCTGCCCGTGGGCCATGTAGTGGGCAATGCCGCCCTGCCCCTGGGGGTGCGGGCCCGCCTCGATGCCAGCTCCGGCCGGCTGGAGCTACTGGCCGACTGAACCGCCGTGCCTGGCCGCCAGCACCGCCTCGGCGATCGTGAGATCGAAGGGCGTGGTGATCTTGATGTTGGCCGGGGAGGACGCGATCACCTGCACCGGCCAACCCAGCCGCTCAAACAGGGAAGCGTCATCGGTGACGCTCCAGCCCTGCTCCAGGGCGCGGGCATGGGCCTGCCGCAGCCGCTCCACCGGGAACCCCTGCGGGGTCTGCGCACCCCAGAGCTGGGCGCGATCGGGCGTCTCCTGAATCAGGCCATCGCCATCGACCCGCTTGATCGTGTCGGTGACGGGAGCGGCAGCGATCAGGGCCTGGCCGGCGGCGGCGGCGGCAGCACAGCGCTCGATCAGCTCAGGATCCACCAGGCAGCGGGCGCCGTCGTGGATCAGCACGGCCTCCGCCTCGGCCGGCAGGGCCGCCAGGCCATTGCAGACCGACTCCTGCCGGGTGTCGCCACCGTTGATCCAGACCACGGGGCGATCGGGAGCGGCCGCATCCACCAGCGCCTCGATCTCAGGCCGATCAACGGGCTGGCCGACGATGCCGATCCAGCGGATCACGCTCGAGGCCAGGGCCGCCTCCAGGGTCCAGGCCAGCACAGGGCGACCGGCCACCGGCAGCAGCAGCTTGTTGCGCTCCGCCCCCATGCGGCGACCGCTGCCGGCACAGGCAATCAGCAAATGCACAGCGAACTCCCTCCGGCGGTCTGAATCAGGCACGCTCCATACAATCAGCCCGCGACCCGCCTCCCGCTGCCCGCCGCCATGCGCGTTCTGTTTCTGATCCCGGGCAGCATCTGCGCGCAGCTGCAGGCGATGCCCGCAGCAGCACGGGTGGCCGAGGCCCTCGGCGCCAAGGTTCAGGTGGCCTGCGCCCCCGGCGCCGGTGCGGCCTGGAGCCTGCTGCCGGCCGTGGAGAAGCTGATCCCGTTCGATTTCGACGGTGGCGCCAGCCTGGCGGACTGGGCCAACCTGCTCGGCAACGTGCGCGAACCGGACTTCCAGGCTTGCATCAACCTGGCCCGGGGCCGGCAGGTGGATCTGATGCTGTCGATGAGCCACATCCCCAACCGGGTGGCCACAGAGGGGTTCTCCGCCACCAGCACCGTGACGGTGCCGGCGGGAGGGTGGCCCGCCCAGGCGCTGGCGGCCTGCCTGCAACCGCTGGGGATCAGCCTCGATGCCGGGTCCTTCCGGCTCAGCCTGCCGCGCGCGGCCCTGGACCAGGCGACGGCGGCGCTGCCTGCAGGTCAGGGACCGGCCCTGCTGCTGGCCCCCGCCGGCGGGGACAGCGACTGGCCCACGGACCGCTGGCAGGCCATGCCGGAGCTGCTGCGCAGCCGCCTGGCCGACGTGCGCGTGGTGCCGGCGCAGGGCGGCGGCAGCCTGATCGAGAGAGCTGCCCAGCTGGCCAGCTGCGATGTGGTGCTCAGCAGCGACCCGGTGACCACCGAGCTCGCCCTGCTGAATGGCTCGCCCCTGGTGACGCTCGATCGCGACGCCGCAGCCCTGCCGCAGCGCCAGGGCGTCCAGGCGGTGGGGAATCCGGACCAGCTGGCGCAGCTCCAGCCGGCGGCGGTGCTGCAGGCGCTCGGCCTGGCATGAGCGGCGGCCGGCGACCCGGGCGCCATGGCAGCCGGCGCTGGCCCCCGACGACCTCATGGTCGGCGCTGTTGGCACGGCGTCCCTGGGCGGGGCCGGTTCTGGCCCTCGCCTTCGTGGTGAATGCCGGTGCGGCGGGATACCGCCTGGCCGAAGGCTGGGACTGGGGCGACTGTTACTGGATGGTCCTGATCACCCTCAGCACGATGGGGTTCAGCGATCCCCACACCCCGATCGTGCATGGCGGCGGCCGCCTGGTGACGGCGCTACTGCTGATGGGGGGTCTGGTGGTGGTGCAGCAGACGCTGCAGAAACTGCTGGAATTGACGAACTCCGGCCACTTTCAGCGGCTGCGGGAACGCCGCTACCGCCAGCTGCTGCAGCGCACGATGAAACAGCACGTGATCCTCTGCGGCTACGGCCGCATCGGCCGGGAGATCGCCCAGCAGCTCAGCGCCGAGGCGGTGCCACTGCTGGTGGTGGAGATGGAACCCGATCGGATCGCCGAGGCCCAGCAGCGGGGCCTGACGGTGCTGCAGGGGGACGCCACCCTCGACGGCACGCTGGAGGAGGCCGGTATCCGCCACTGCCGCGCCCTGGTGGCCGCCCTGCCCAGCAATGCGGCCAACCTCTACGTGATCCTCAGCGCTCGCGGCCTCGCTCCGCAGACACGCCTGATCGCCCGGGCCGACAGCGATGAAGCCGAGGGGAAGCTGCGCCTGGCGGGGGCCGATCAGGTGGTGAGCCCCTACGTGGCCGGTGGGCGCACCATGGCCGCCACGGCCCTGCGACCGCTGGCGGTGAACTTCATGGAGCTGCTGGCCGGCAGCGATTGCGAGGTGGAGGAGTTCCAGCTCAGCGACGACCCGCGTCGGCTGGGCGATCTCAATGGGCGCTCCCTGGCCGATCTGCAGCTGGGGCGCCGCAGCGGCGCCCTGGTGCTGGCGATCCGTACTCCCCCCCGCAGCCATGCGGCCGGCCAGCCGCCCCTGGTGGCCAATCCCGGCGGCGACGTGCAGCTGGCGCCCGGCCAGTTGCTGGTGGTGATGGGCAGCAAGCTGCAGCTGCAGCGCTTCGGCGCCCTGCTGGGGGAAGCACTCACCGCCGTGGAAACCATGCAGGGCTGAGGGGGCTGCGGGCGCACGCCCTACGCTCGCCCGACCGAGATTGCTATCCCATGGCCAACGCCACCCCCCTCGCCGGTCAGGTCGCCCTGGTGACGGGCGCCAGCCGTGGCATCGGCGCCGCCATCGCCCGTGAACTCGGCGGCGCCGGTGCCACGGTGGTGGTGAACTACGCCAGCTCCCCCGCCGCCGCCGAAGGGGTGGTGGCGGAGATCACGGCAGCCGGTGGCCGCGCCTGGGGCCATCAGGCCAACGTGGCCGATGAGGAACAGGTGGAGGCGATGGTCAAGGCGGTGCTGGAGAAGGAGGGCCGCCTCGATGTGCTGGTCAACAATGCCGGCATCACCCGCGACGGCCTGCTGATGCGGATGAAGACCGCCGACTGGCAGAGCGTGATCAATCTCAACCTCACGGGTGTGTTCCTCTGCACCCGCGCCGTCAGCCGTTCAATGCTCAAGGCCCGCAGCGGCCGCATCATCAACATCACCTCGGTGGTGGGGCTGATGGGCAACGCCGGCCAGGCCAACTACAGCGCCGCCAAGGCCGGCGTGATCGGCCTGACCCGCAGCAACGCCGCTGAATTCGCAGCCCGCGGCGTCACCGTGAACGCCGTCGCCCCCGGCTTCATCGAGAGCGACATGACCGCCGACCTCGACAAGGAACCCATCATCAATGCCATCCCGATGGGCCGCATGGGCAGCGCCGCCGAGGTGGCTGGGGCCGTGCGCTTCCTGGCGGCTGACCCGGCAGCGGCCTACATGACCGGCCAGGTGCTGCAGGTGGATGGCGGCATGGTGATGCGCTGAGGTTCAGCTGCTGAGGGGCTGGCCCAGCTCCTCCCGCAGCCGGCGGATGCGCTGCAGCAACCGCAGCCGCCGGCTGCGGGCGGTGATGGTGAGGAACAGGCGCAGGGGCACGTAGATCAGGGCCATGCCGAGGCCAAGCCCCGCCACCAGCAGGAAGGCCATCACATTGCTGCCGGCGGCGGGATCGGCAAGGGTCTCGCGCAGGGGAGCCTCAAGTCCGAGGGCCAACGCGTCGCGGAAGCTGTCGTCCATGGGCGAACCCTATCGGCTGCGGCCGGTCCGGTCACGGGCGCGGCGGTGGTTCATTCGGCTTTCCCCACCAGCCAAGCCCCCCGGCGCGATGGGATCCTGTGGGCCAGTGCCCGACCCAAAGCCGCGATGGCCAAGCTGCTCTCCTTCTCCGATGCGTCCCGCGCCGCCCTGGAGCGCGGCGTGAATGCCCTGGCGGATGCGGTGAAGGTCACGATCGGTCCCAAGGGCCGCAACGTGGTGCTCGAGAAGAAGTTCGGCGCACCCGACGTGGTCAATGACGGCGTGACCATCGCCCGTGAGATCGAACTGGAGGATCCGTTCGAGAACATCGGCGCCAAGCTGCTGCTGCAGGTGGCCAGCAAGACCAAGGACAAGGCCGGCGACGGCACCACCACCGCCACTGTTCTGGCCCAGGCAATGGCCCGCGAGGGCCTGCGCAACGTGGCGGCCGGCGCCAGTCCGGTGGTGCTGCGCCGGGGCATGGAGAAGGCCGTGGCCCAGGTGGTGCGTGGCATCGAGGCCCGCGCCAGCGCCGTTGCCGGCGACGCCATCCGTCAGGTGGCGACGGTGAGCTCCGGCGGCGATGAGGAAGTGGGCCGCATGATCAGCGAGGCGATGGCCAAGGTCAGCGTCGACGGGGTGATCACCGTCGAGGAGAGCAGGAGCCTGGCCACCGAGCTGGAGATCACCGAGGGCATGGCCTTCGATCGCGGCTACAGCTCCCCGTATTTCGTTACCGATGGCGATCGCCAGGTGTGCGAGTTCGAGAACGCCCTGCTGCTGGTCACCGACCGCAAGATCAGCGCCATCAACGATCTGGTGCCGGTGCTGGAGGCGGTGTCGCGCGCCGGCCGGCCCCTGGTGATCCTCGCGGAGGAAGTGGATGGTGAGGCGCTTGCCACGCTTGTGGTGAACAAGAACCGCGGCGTGCTGCAGGTGGCAGCCGTGCGTGCCCCCGGCTTCGGGGAGCGCCGCAAGGCCAGCCTGCAGGACATCGCCATCCTCACCGGCGCCACCCTGGTGAGCGAGGACCGGGCGATGGCCCTCGACGCCGTGACCCTCAATGACCTGGGCACGGTGCGCCGGATCACGATCAGCAAGGACGAGACCACGATCGTGGCCACCGGCGAGCATCAGGCCGCCGTGGCCGACCGGGTGGCCGCGATCCGCCGCGAGCTCGACAACACCGACTCGGAGTACGACCGCGAGAAACTGAGCGAGCGCATCGCCAAGCTGGCCGGCGGCGTGGCCGTGATCAAGGTGGGCGCCCCCACCGAGACCGAACTGCGCAACCGCAAGCTGCGCATCGAGGACGCCCTCAACGCCACCCGCGCCGCCGTTGAGGAAGGCATCGTCGCCGGCGGCGGCAGCGTGCTGGTGCAGCTCGCCACCGAGCTTGATGGTCTGGCCGCCGACCTGAACGGCGATGAGCGCACCGGCGTGCGCATCGTGCAGCGCGCCCTGGCGGCGCCGCTGCAGCAGATCGCCGCGAACGCCGGCCACGATCCCGATGTGGTGGCCGAGCGGGTCAGCCGCAGCGGTGTGGGCTTCAACGCCGCCACCGGGGCCTACGAGGACCTGCTGGCCGCCGGCATTCTCGATGCCGCCAAGGTGGTGCGCCTGGCCCTGCAGGACGCGGTGTCGATCGCAGCGCTGCTGCTCACCACCGAAGCGGTGATCGCCGACAAGCCCGAACCCGCTGCCGCCCCGGCCGGTGGTGACATGGGTGGCATGGGTGGCATGGGTGGCATGGGTGGCATGGGTGGCATGGGCATGCCCGGCATGATGTGAGTCCAGGGGCCGGCATGAGGGCCCTGCTGGAGGTTCAGAGCGCCCGCACCAGTCGGGCGTGCAGCCGGCAGACCGTGAGCGCTTCGCGGGGCGGATCCATGCAGAGCCGCCCCAGCTCCCTGTTCAGCGCCTGCAGCTCAGCCATGGGCAGGCCGCCCATCGGCATGCTCAGCAGCAGCACTCCGAGGCCCAGCGACAGCAGCCGGGGATGGGGATGCCGCCCGAAGGCCTGAAACGGATGCCAGCAGCGGGGGCGTGAACTGGAGGCCATGACGCACCTCCGGGCGAAAGGAGCAGGACACGCCCAGTCTGGTGACTGGCACCGCAGCGGTGCCCCAGGCTTCAGAAAGCTTTCGACACGGCACCGCCTCAGCAGGCTTCAGCCGGCCTCCATCGCCCTTCGGTAGGCGGCCACCTGCAGGTCGACACCCGTGATCGCGGTACCCACGACGACCGCATCCGCCCCTTCCGCCAGGGCTCGGCCGGCCTGCTCGGCCGCAGCGATGCCCCCCTCACAGATCAGCAGCGCCTCGACCGGCAACCGCCGGCGGAGCTCCGGCAACAGCCCCCAGGCCGGCGGCCGGACGCCGGATGTGATTTCGGTATAGCCATAGAGCGTGGTGCCGATCCAGCTGCAGCCGAGCTCGGCCGCCCGCAGCCCATTGGCGACGGTGTCGACATCCGCCATCAGCACGGCGCCAAGCTCGGTGCGGGCCCGCGCCACCAGATCGGGCAGACGCTGGTCATCGGGACGGCGGCGCTCGGTGGCATCGAGGGCGATCACATCGGCACCGGCGGCCCAGACCGCACGGATCTCCTCCCAGCCGGGTGTGATGTACACCGGACTATCCGGGAAGGTGCGCTTCCACAGGCCGATGATCAGGGCCTGCGGGCAGCGACGCCGCACCGCACCGATGTGCTCCGGACTCTCCAGGCGCACGCCGATGGCGCCGTTGTTGAGGCTGGCCTCGGCCATGGCGGCGATCACCTCCGGGTGGCGCATCGGCGACCCTTCCGGGGCCTGCACCGACACGATCAGGCCGCCGCGAAGCTGGCGGTTGGAGAGCAGGGTCATGGGGTGGGTCAGGCGAGCTTGCGATCGAGCAGCGGCCGGATCAGCAGGAACAGGCCTGCCGCCAGCACCGCCAGCACCAGCAGACAGGTGGAGGCCGTGAGCTCGCCATAGGGAGCGTGCAGCACCACGGCGGAGAGAGAGAACTGGCCGGCGTAGGCGGCGCGGATCGGCTCGATCGCGAAGGTGAGCGGATTGAGCGCGGCCAGCCAACCGAGCCAGGTGGGCATGAAGCTGATCGGCGCCAGGGCGGTGCTGGCGAACAGCAGCGGCAGGTTGGCCACGAAGATCACGGCGATCAGTTCGATGTGCCCCGGCAGGGCGAAGGCCAGGCCCAGGCTCAGGCCGGTCACGGCGAACACCAGCAGCAGCAGCACCGCCAGCACCAGCACCAGGCCGGCCCCACCGGGCCAGCCGTAACCGAGGGCCCAGGCGGTGACCATGATCGCGAGGCTCTGCACCAGGCTCAGGGCCGTGATGTAAAGCACCGAAGCGAGCACGATCGAACTGCGCGAGCGCAGCGGTGCCACCAGCAGACGGTTGAGGAAGCCGAACTCACGATCGAACATCACCGGCAGGCCGGCGTTGAGGGCGGCACTGAAGGCGGTGAACACGATCACACCGGCGCCGAGAAAACGGCCATAGCTGAGGCCATCCGGCAACAGGCCCGCCGGTGCCTTGGCGAACAGGGCGCCGAACAGCACCAGCCAGATCAGCGGCTGCAGCACCCCCGCCACCAGGGTGGAGGGGCGGCGCGCCAGCTGCAGGAACAGGCGGCGGGTGAGGGCAAGGGTCTCCTGGCTGAGATCGGCCAGGGCGGACCGGCCCGCGGCCGGCGCCACGGGGCTCTGCAGGCTGGGGGTGGCGCTGGTCATGGCGTCGGGAACGGGGCGATGGGGGCTGGTGGGACCGATGGGGGCAGGGACGTCAAGACCGGGGCGATCAGCGCATGGCCTGCTTGCGCTCCGCCTTGGCATCACGGCTGCCGGCCACGGCCAGCTCCGCATCCATCAGGGTGCGGCCGGTGGCCTGAAGGTAGACATCATCGAGGCTGGGGCGGCTCTGGGCCAGGGCGAACACCGGCAGCTCCGCCTCGGCCAGCTGGCGCCGGAGCTGCTCAACCACGCCGTCGTGTTCCACCACCAGGTTGAGGGAGTAGCCCTGGGCGCGGTTGACCACCACCTGGCGCACACCGGGGCAGGCCTGCAGGAGTTGCTGCACCCGCAGCGCCTCGGGTTCATCGCTGAACTCCCGCACCCGCAGGGTGACGCGATCCCCCCCCAGCTCGGCCTTGAGGGCCGAGGGGGCGCCGGCGGCGATCACGCGACCGCCCTCGATGATCGCCAGCTGATCGGCCAGGGCATCCACCTCCTCGAGGTAGTGGCTGCTGAGCAGCACCGTGGTGCCCTGCTCGCGCAGCTGGCGCAGCACCTGCCAGATGGCGGCACGGCTTTCGATGTCGAGGCCGACCGTGGGCTCATCGAGCACCAGCACCTCAGGGCTGTGCAGCAGGCCGGAGGCCAGATCCAGGCGGCGGCGCATGCCGCCGGAGTAGGTGCCGCAGCGGCGATCGAGCCAGTCGCCCATCGCCAGGAGATCGGCCAGCTCGGCGATGCGGCGGTCGCGCACGGACCGCTCAAGGTGATAAAGGTCGCCCTGGAGCCGCAGCAGCTCGCGGCCGCTGAGGATCTTGTCGAGCGCCACCTCCTGGGCCACATAGCCGAGGCGCTCACGCACACCGCGCGGATCAGCGAGGGCGTCGACCCCTGCCACCCGCACGCTGCCGGAATCGGGAGCGAGCAGGGTCGCCAGGATGCGCAGGCTGGTGGTCTTGCCAGCCCCGTTCGGGCCCAGCAGGCCGAACAGGCTGCCGCGGGGCACCGCCAGGCTGAGGCTCTGCAACGCCGCCACGGCCGGCTCGCCGCGGCCATAACGCTTGCAGACCTCCTGAAGCTCGATCACCGCCTCTGGCACCGCCGCCAATCTCCGCTCAGCCGCTGGGATCGCCCAATCTAGAAAGGCCCCATGGCCAAGGGCGCGGCCAGGGTGAAGGCTGGCGTGCCGGCCCCACTCAGGCCGAGCAGATCGAGCCCCTGGCTGCTGAAGCGATCACCGGCCGGCATCCGGGCCAGCAGCAGCAGCAGGCAGATGCCGAAGAGATAAAGGATCGACCAGCGGAACAGCCCACGGGCCCGCTGCAGATCGGTGGGCGCCTGCTGCAGCCGCCACACCATCTGCAGCAGCCGCCCGTTGAAGGGGAGCAGCAGCAGGCCATAGAGCAGACCGCCACTCGGCAGGGCCCAGACACCGGCGAGGCTGAGCAGCACCGTGGCCACGGCGTAGAGGCCGATGGCCCGGGCCGTGGCGGCAGAGCCCTTCACCACGGGCAGCATCGGAATGCCGACGGCGCGGTAATCGTCCTGGAGCAGCAGGGCCAGGGCCCAGAAATGGGCCGGTGTCCAGACCATCACCAGGGCGAACAGCCACCAGCTGCCCAGGCCGATGTGTCCCGTGGCGGCGGCGGCACCCACCAGGGGCGGGATCGCACCAGCCACGCCGCCGATGACGATGTTCTGGGGCGTGCGCGGCTTGAGCAGCACCGTATAGAGCAGCACATAGCTGCACAACCCCAGCAGCGACAGGCTGGCCGCCAGGCAGTTGACGCCACTGACCAGCAGCGTCGACGCGGCCAGGGCCAGGGCCACCGCGATCGCGAAGGCGGTGCCCACCGACAGACGGCCGGAGGGAAGGGCCCGGCCGCTGGTGCGCTGCATGCGGCCATCGAGCCCCTGCTCCCAGAGGCAGTTGAGAACGCCGGCGGCGGCGGCAGCCAGAGCACCGCCACCGAGGGTGCAGGCCAGCCGGCCGGTCGGGAGCGGCCATCCCTCCGAGAGGGCCATGCCGCCGAGGGTGGTGGCCAGCAGCAGGGGGATCAGCCGAGGCTTGGCGATCTCCAGCCAGGGCGGCAGCTTGACGCGGGCCCGGGAGGGAACGATCTGCTCACGGCTCAGAACCGTCGCCGTTGCATCAACCATGGCTCTGCTCCTGGGGGGTGAAGGCAATGCGCCAGAGGCGCACCGCAAGGGCTGACAGCACGGC
>Ga0315899_10000171_pt1 | contig 81680 bp, 60 predicted proteins | sample LakEriMetagenome_2_FD_203518 | JGI IMG/M metagenome (GOLD analysis project Ga0315899, IMG submission 203518) | Freshwater fungal communities from buoy surface, Lake Erie, Ohio, United States - Buoy 4 MA112 | ecosystem: Environmental > Aquatic > Freshwater > Lake | place: USA: Lake Erie, Ohio... | reverse complement strand
CGTGATGAAAACGAAGTTCACTGCCAAGGAGAAGGGTATCGTTGATTTATCACAGCAACTGAGTGATTTTCTGATGGGTGTACCCGGTTTCGTATTGTTCAACAGTACAGGAGACTACTTGGGCCCAGCAGAGGTGTTACTCCCGGCAGCTAGAATCTTTGTCTCGGATGCTGTCGAAGCGTTCGACGACAGTTTTTCCGTTATAGAGGATTCGGGAGTGACTCTATTTGACGTCATGGCGAATGATCGTTTATTACCAGGAACGACAGCCACGATAGTCAGTGTTAGTGCACCGATATCAGGTACCGTCTCGATTCAAAACGGCAATCGGATAGCTTTCACTCCCGGAGTTAATCAGTACGGTCAAGTTTCTTTTGACTACACCATTCGTGATAACTTAGGGAATGAGTCGGTCGCTAGGGTTTCTGTGGACGTCCAGCCTGTCAACGATGTGCCAACGCTGGATCCCATTGCCAATATTCGCACGACCTACAACGAAGTGGGGCGCGAGATTATTCTTAGAAACGTGACTGCTGGACCAGGAGAAGAGTCTCAGGATTTTACCATCGAAGCGACAAGCGACCGGCCAGATCTAATTCAGATACTTGATGTAGAAACACAATCTGCGTCGGGATTGGCCACGTTAAAGCTTCAGACTATCGGTGGAGGTGAGGGGCAGGCCATAGTTAATGTGAGAGTGCGTGATAGTGGTGGGCTGATGGTCCAGCGATCGTTTACCGTGGACGTTATCGGAATTCAATCAGCAACACCGTTTCAGAACAATGCGAACATGCTCGATGTGGATAACGATGGATTTGTTAGCCCATTAGATGTTTTAAACATCCTAAATCGACTTTCCGCGTTGGGCGATGCCTCAATTCCGGTCTCTAGCTTAACGCAACCTCCCCCACCATATTTTGACGTGAATGGTGACAATTACATCGATCCTTTGGATGCAACCAGCATAATCGACGCGATCAATGGCAGCGGTTCAGGAGGCGGCGCATCCCCGAGAGCAGCTAAAGGGGAGAGAATCTTGGAATTTCGATTCCAAATTGTCGATCAAAACGGAGTGAATCTCGACCCTGATCCTAACGATGGAGCCACGGAGGGGTTGGTGGATTTGGGATCTGCATTTTACGTGCAGCTATTGGCCCGTGATTTACGCAGTGTGCCGGCTGGTTTGTACGCGAGTTATTCTAATCTCGTTTACACGAATGTAGATGGATCACCTGCATCAAGGATCGAGCCGATGAGTATTGCCAACGATGGCTCGATAGTGGGGAGCTTGGAAACGGTTCTGGGTGGCTTGAAACAAGGTGTGTTGGTAGACAACAGAAGCAACGTTGCTGGTCAGCGAATTTTGGCAGGCATAGGTGAGATGTCTAATCGAGTTTCCTACGACGGGAATGCCTCTGACTTTCATGTCGTGATGAAAACGAAGTTCACTGCCAAGGAGAAGGGTATCGTTGATTTATCACAGCAACTGAGTGATTTTTTGATGGGTGTACCCGGTTTCGTATTGTTCAACAGTACAGGAGACTACTTGGGCCCGGCAGAGGTGTTACTCCCGGCAGCTAGAATCTTTGTCTCGGATGCTGTCGAAGCGTTCGACGACACTGTAACCGGTATGGAAGATAAAGTTCTTGTCATTGATGTCTTGGCTAACGATGTCGACGTAACTCGAACGGCGTCCATCGTCACGCCCCTCATTCCACCTAGTATTGGTGGCGAGCTGAGCTTAGCGAATGGCAGGATTGAGTATCGTCCCCCAGCGAATTTCCACGGAAGCGGCTCGTTCTCGTATACGATTCGAACCGTTGACGGCAGAGAAGATAGTGCAATGGTAACGATCACCATCGAACCAGTAAATGATGCGCCGACTATCACCGATCTACCTAACTTGTCGTTACCCGAAGGACTGACCTATAATTCTGAAATTTTCTCTATCTCTTCGGGACCTCAAGAAGATCAGCCACTTCGACTAACCGCAGTTAGCAACAACAATACGGTTATTCCCAATCCAACCTTGGAAAGGGTTAGTGACGAGAGCTATCGAATGATCTTTCTGCCGCCAGTTGGAGTATTGGGAGCGACAACTGTTGTGGTCACGGTGGAAGATGGAGGATTGGATGGTCTTTTAGAAACTGCCGAAGACAATTTATCGGTTCAGAGATCTTTTGTGGTGACTGTAACCCAAAATCAGCGTGACTTCGGTGATGCACCAACTAGTTCGCAGTCGGGGATGTTATCAAGTTACCCAGCTCGTCTAGACCAGAATGGAGCATTCCACATTGGAGCGGCTTTAAGATTGGGAGATTTACGAGATGCCGAGAGCGATGGTTTCCCGGATCCGTTGGCCAAAGGAGATGACAATTCTGCTGCAGATGATGAGGATGGAATTCTCTTCCCCTTTACCCATCCCATTAACGACAAAATAGAAACGACATCTTCCTATGTAGCTAATGTTTCCCAGAATGGTTTTCTGGATGTTTGGATCGACTTTAATCGCGACGGTGATTGGGACGATCCAGGGGAGAACATATCAAGGAAGGTTGCGGTTCAAGTAGGACGAAATCTTATACCCTTTCAGATCCCAACCCTTCCCCTGACAGGAACTGTCGACACGACCTTCGGCCGTTTTCGTTTGAGTCGAACGGGAGAATTACTAGCGACGGGATTCGGGGGCGAAGGAGAAGTTGAGGATCATATCATGGTAATGAATCGCAGCTTCTCGCAAGAGCTTGAAGTGTACGACCACATTCTCGGTCCCCATAAAGTCAATGTTGTTGACGGCTTTTTAGTCGTAACGGTTGGTGACATGATCGTATTTCGGGCGCCAGCAGAAAACACCTCCGTGTTTCGTCGAAAAAACATGAGTGGCGAAACTACATTCGAAATGCGAAATCCTGGCCGCAATTTGCCAGGACAACTTTCGCATGAACCTGTTTCAGACAGAATCGAATTGACCTTAGCTCGATCGGACTTCGACCTAGGTGCTAATACCGAGTTCTTGGTAGGTTTAAATACAATTCGATTTGGTCACACCTCTGTACCGAGTGTACTTAGTTTGGAACTCGAAGCCGTCCAGAACATCAACAGCGAAAAGACACTTCGGATTGAAATGTCGCGAGAGGACTCGTTACGGACGGAAAGCCCATGGAGACCAGCTTCGGGTAGAATGCAAGACGGCAGGTGGGTCCAGGTCTTTACCGTTGCCTCTTCGCTGAACTCTACAGATCCAATTGCTACTTTGGAGGTGGTGTCAGAAGCATTTTGGAGAAACGAAACTCGCGTTACCGATGCGGATGGAGACGCCACCACCAGCCCTCTCGATGTTCTTTCTCTAGTTAACTTCATCAATGCGAAGACCTTCGGTGAAGAGGGGCTGCTACCGCCGCGAACAGATTCTTCGCTTGCGAAATTTCCAGATGTCGATGGAGACCAATTCCTAAGTGCCCTCGATGTTCTCAACGTTATTAACTTTCTCAATACGAGAGGCAATGGTGCTGGGGGCAACGGCGAAGGGGAGGGGGCGTCGTTAGGCTCGTCCATCAGATCATTATGGACGATTAGCCCAGAAGAAGTACACGAGGTAGAAATACGCCCCGAGGATATCGACCGATACATGTATGCTTATATGGATGATTTCGACCAAGACAATCGAAGCACCAAACGGCGGCGGACTTTATAACAGCGGATCGACGCACCGCGAGTCGGACTGGCGGCATATTTTTGACGACGCAGGTGCATATTTTCTCAAAGGCGCTGCAGTGGTAACGAAAGCTTTTGCCAAGGTTACACGTTGAGCTCATTCGAGGCCTTGGCAGTCGGCATATAATGGACCCGGATCGTGATCATGGGAGCACTTTCTGTTATGTTCTTTAGAAAGAATTATTGTCGCGACGCGTAACCACACCACCTCACTTTGCAGTTGTGCCATGAACATCGTTTGGTTCAAAAAAGACCTGAGAACGACGGATCATGCGCCCCTCAAACACGCCGCCAAAGTAGGAAATGTATTTTGCATATTTGTTTTTGAGCCCGAGCAGCTCGAGGCCGATGACTTTGCTCCCATTCATCTGTCTTTCTTGCGAGAGAGCTTACAATCGCTGGATGCCAGGCTTCAACGCCTAGGATGTCGGCTTAACGTATTGTTCGGAGAGCTGCCCCATGTCTTTCAAGAGTTGCACAAGCAATTCGGAATCGCATCGATTCACTCGCACGAGGAGACAGGCAACTGGCTATCCTATCAGCGAGATCGTCGTGTCAGACGCTGGTGCAAGGAAACTGGTATCGTTTTTTATGAGAAGCCGAACAACGGAGTTGTGCGACGTTTGAATAGCCGCGATGCGTGGGCATCCAAGTGGAACAAACATGTTAATCAACCGATCTTAGCCGAACCCGAATCGATTCCCAGTACGCAGGTTGCATGGGACGCAAACGCTGGTTGGCGTGATCTAGACCAATGGACGAAGCGCAATCCAAGATGGACAGCTAAGTTAGGCTGGCCAGGGAAAACATGCCAAACTGGCGGAGTCGCCGACGGATGGGAAGTCCTAGAGAGTTTCCTCTATCGCCGAGGCATGAATTATCGCACCGACATGTCGAGTCCGCTTTTAGCGGAATCGGGCTGTAGTCGCATTAGCCCCTATCTGGCTTTTGGATGTCTCTCGATACGTGAGGCCTACCAACAAACGGAACGGCGAAGTATGAGCTTGCGTGACGACCATACTCTCGATGCTAAGGATCGGGCCGATTGGGGGCGTTCTCTAAGTAGTTTCAAATCTCGTTTGGCTTGGCATTGTCACTTTATTCAGAAACTAGAAGACGAGCCGCAAATTGAATTCCGAAATGTTAACCGTGCGTACGATGGATTGCGTGAGAGCGAATTTAACGAGTCGTTTTTCCAGGCCTGGTGCAAAGGAGAAACCGGTTATCCGATGATCGACGCTTGTATGCGTTCTCTGCATCAAACCGGCTGGATCAATTTTCGGATGAGAGCCATGCTAGCCTCTTTTGCGGCCTATCATCTTTGGCTTCATTGGGAACGTCCGGCTAAGTTTTTGGCAACTCAATTCCTCGATTACGAGCCAGGGATTCATTATTCGCAGTTTCAGATGCAATCCGGCGTTACCGGTATCAACACTATACGGATCTATTCCCCGCAGAAGCAATTGTTAGATCAAGACCCAGAGGGAGTTTTCGTCAAGCGATATCTACCGGAACTTGCTGAGGTTCCTCAAAAGCATTTAGCCCAACCGCATCTCATGACGACCATGGAACAGATGCTTTTCGCCTGTCGTATCGGAGTGGATTATCCTGCACCGATCGTTGACCATAAAGCCGCATACAATGCCGCCAAGGAAAGGATTCATAGCCACAAAAATGATCCGCGAGTCCGCGAAGTATCGGCCCAGGTTTACGAAAAGCATGGCAGTCGCTCATCCCGTCGAGAACAAAGATAGTCTACGTTTAACCTGCCGCCTTACGCTTTGTCTCCTTGAGTGTTTCCGTGAGTTCGTCCATCGAGCGTCCCTTGACCTCGTAGACGTACTTGAGAACTTCTGCAACCGCTGAGTATTCTGACGAAGGGATCGGTTTACCAATGTCAACTTGTTTAAAAAGCGCCTGTGCAAGAGGCTTGCGTTCAACGATAGGGATGCCATTCTCTAACGCAATACGACGAATCTTGGCAGCGACGAGATCAGCACCCTTTGCCAGAACGATTGGTGCTTTCATCGTTTTAGGATCGTACCTAAGAGCCACGGCTAATTCTGTTGGGTTGGTTACGACGACATCCGCTTTAGGGACATCGACTGCCAGACGCTGTTGGGCCAGTTCACGTTGAACTTGTCGGCGGCGTGACTTGGTGTGTGGATCCCCTTGAGTCATTTTGTATTCTTCACGTAATTCTTCGTCGGTCATTCGGAGATCTTGATTGTACTTCCATCTTTGGAAGGCTAAATCAATAACCGAGAGCGCGACGAGAGCGATCGCTACATTTCGACATAGTTCCATCATGGTCGCCCACAAGAATCTGCCGACCGTCGTAAGGTCGGCAGAACCGAGCGCTAGGATTTCATTCCAGCGGAACCAAACCCCTAAGAGAAGTATTCCCGAAACCAAAAGTATTTTTAGCAAGCCGAAGCCTAGGCGCGTGACATTGGTAAGTGACAGTAGTCTTTGAAAGCCTTGGATGGGATCAATTCGTTGAATGTCAAAACCAAGTTTCTGCGGTAACCAGAGTGGGCCAACTTGAGCAAAGTGCACGACCAACGAGGTGACAACCAGTCCGGCCATAAGTGGTAGTACCGAAACGCTGGCTTGGATTACTTGACGTAGGATAACGGAGGTTTCGTCCCGAGAGCTGGCTTTGGTAATTGAGACCGTTCCGTCGAGATCTGTGATCAATTGGATCATGGCGGATGCGATCTGTCCTCCATAGTTATCCAGAAGAATAACTCCGATGAGCAATAAGATCGACGATCCTAGATCCTGAGACTTAGGGACGTTTCCTTCTTCCCGAGCTCTCCAGCGCCGATAGTCTGTTGCTTCGTGTTTCTTTTCACCAGCACCCTCCGCCATCGACTCACGCCTCCTTTACACTTGGAAGCATATCGATTGTTTTCTCGACCCAGTGGCCAAGCTCGTCTTGGAAGACCCAACCGATGCTGGTCACGGACAGGGCGAGAACGATCAACAAAATAGTCACGTTCAGGCTAAACCCAATCGCCATGATATTGAGTTGAGGAAGCGTTCGTCCGATAAGTGCTGTAACGAGGTTTGCAAGTAGGAGCGTGATAGCGGCCGGTCCTGCAGCCCGCAATCCTACGGACATACTGTGGCTGATTAGTTCGTATAATTGACGTAACCAAGTGTCATCTATCGATACGCCACCGGCTGGATAATGGGTAAAGCTGTCGATGCAGACTCCGACAATGACCCGATGGCCACCTAATACCAGAAATAGCAACATGGCAATCCAGGTAAAAAGCTGGCTGATGACGGTTGTTGATTCTTGTGATGTCGGATCCGCGGCCTGCGCGACATCGAGACTTGCCAGGGTGCTGACGATCTGCCCCCCGATTTGTAGAGTACTTACAACAATGGTGGCGGAGGTACCGAACAACAAGCCGAGCAGAAGTTCTTTGACGAGCCCGAGCGTAAGGTCAAAGAGAGAAGACGGAAGGGGAGTTGAAAACTCAAGAATGATTGGTGTTAACACAAAGGACACCATCAAAACAACAAGTGTCTTGATCCGCATGGGTATCGTGGTGCCCTGCAGAGGCGGCATTAAAACCAGCAATGGCCCTAGTCTGCTGAGAACGCAGAAAAAAGTCCACATTGGGCCGTTGAGGAGGGACGCTACGGATTGCAGACTATCCATGAAAAACACTGCTTATTCAAGTGGCTATCGATTTGCCACGTGGATGGGAATATCCTGGATCAAATCGCGAGAGTAGTCAATCATGCGATCGGTCAGCCATGGCAGGCAGGCAATTATGGCAATGGTCATGGCAACCAGCTTGGGGACTGTGCTAACCGTTTGGTCTTGGATTTGAGTTAGTGCTTGAATTAGCCCGATAAACAAACCTACGATCATGCCGATGATCAGTAAGGGAGCTCCCAGCATGAGGGCCATCATGATCGCATCACGAACTAGGTCGACTGCTTCACTTGCATTCATAACTTACTCTGGACGGTGTATAGGTTGGAATCGTCAAATCCGGATTACTTGTTGAGTTGAAGGTGACGCACGGGCTCTTATCTTATCGGTCAGGTATTGAGTGTTCCGAAGCTTTGTAGCAGGATATCAACAACCAATCGCCAGCCATCAACTAGAACGAAAAGGAGTAGTTTAAATGGCGTTGAGATCAAGGCGGGTGGTAGCATCATCATCCCCATCGAGACCGTAACCGATGCGATAACCACGTCGAGAATAAGAAACGGTAGATAGATTTTGAAGCCCATTAAGAACGCCACCTTGAGCTCGCTCAGCATGTAGGCCGGTAATAAGACTTGCAAGGGAACTTCGTCGAAAGTAGTGGGGCCTGTGGAGTTTGGAGCATAGCGGCTGTAGAAAAGGTGAACGTCATCGTGATTGTCGGCATGGGCGATCTGCGAAGCCATAAACTCACGAATGGGAGCGATCCCACGCTCCCACGCTTCTGTAGAGGTCATTCGCGATCCCGACTGTGTGTAAGGGTCGATGGATTCCTCATAGACTCTCTTCCAAACGGGGCTCATCACAAATAGTGTAATAAAGAGAGAGATCGAAGTTATGACTTGACTCGGCGGCAACTGTTGAGCTCCGAGCGCTTGTTTCAAAAGTCCAAAAACGACGATGACTCGAACATAACAAGTGGTCATCAGTAGAATGGCGGGCGCCAAACTGAGGACAGTAAGTAGCATCAGAATCTGGAGTGAACTCGACAATCCCTTAGGGCTAAGCCATGCTTCAGGACCACCCGCTAGCTGATTTGTCAGAGATTCGATGGCTGACTCACCTTGAACGGCATTCGGCCCAGCTGCTTTCGCGTTGTTTTCTATTCCCCTTCGAGCTTCGGATTCTGTTCGAGTTTGTTGAGCTCGTTGTAAAATTTCGGCAACATCCTGTGCTTGAATCTGCGTCGATCCCCACGAAATTGGTAGAACACCAATGAGAAACGCGATAAGGCTGATCAGCTTAGGTGGCCGCAGTGCTGGGGCATTCATGGGATTTCCCAGGATAGAAACTTTCGGTGGAAACTTCGGATTTTTTTCGATATTCACTCAAGTAACTGATTTCAGAAACTACTGCCAGACCAATATTGGGTTTGATAGCATTGAGCAAAAAGAGAAGGATTTCAGAGGAAGATGGAAATCCGGCGACCATGATTCGTCCCATGCGTCAGGCTTGCAGAAAAATGGTAGTGGCATTTAATCGGCCGCGGAATGGGTTAATCTAGTAGAGATGAAAAGAAATAAATACCATAGAATTTGGTGGCTAGCCGTCGTCTTTTTCCTGTTGCTTAACGTTGTTGTTTGGCAGCGGAAGCGCATGGGGAGCTGGCTCGGAAAAATAGCTATTCGGCACGCTAGCTTAGATAGGCCTGACACGGAGCGATACATTCGGTGGGCCGAGTGGATCGATAACGATTCCCCCGAAGCGGCTTTCGCACGGGCCAGGTTGGCTAGGCGGGCCAGCGATTTTGATTTGTTTGCCAAACAACTTACGATATCCAAATACCTTGGAATCGATGAGGAGCGTCTTAAACGTGAGCAGTGGTATGCATGGGCACAAAGCGGCCAGATGCGGTTAGTAAAGGACAAGCTTGCGTTGCTTACAGATGAGCCCAATGGCGAGGAAGCGGAGATTTGCGAGGCCTACGCGGTTGGGTTTATGCGTTTGCGAGATTTTGAGTCAGCGCTTTCGCTGCTCAGCGCATGGAAGCTTGATTTCCCAGACGACGCGAGGCCTAATGCGTGGATCGGTCAAATCTATGCCGAGCTGAAAGATAACGAGAACGCTGAGTTATCATTTCGCAAAGCACTGGCGTTGGACAGCAAAAACGCATCAGCCGCCATGGGCCTGGGAAATCTTCTATTGGATCTCAAACGCCCCGATGAAGCCAAGGATTTTTTTCTGCAAGCGATTCAAGATAAAAAGCTTGGTATCACTGCAACAGTGGGATACGCGAATTCGTTAATGGCTTCAGGCAACGCAGAAAAAGCGTATTCTGTGTTGATGGATGCCATCGCTTCGCATTCGAAAGATCATCAATTGTTGACTGCTCTGTCGACTTTGATGGTCGAACGTGGAGATTACGAAGGAGCAGAAGCATTAGTCAAGCCTGTGGTCGAGGCAGGCTCGCTTCGACGTGAATTGCGATATGCCTATGCGTTGGCATTGCGCGGGCTCGGACGCGCGGAAGAAGCGAAGACGCATTTCGATTATGCATCAAAATCAGCTGCGGAAATAGCCAAGGCGAACCAGCTCATACCGGAGGTAGCAAATCAATCGGAGGATCCAGAGTTGCGATATAAGATTGGATCAACTCATCTACAGTATGGCAATACAGAGGATGGCCTTATGTGGCTGGGCAGCGTGTTAGAACTAAACCCTAATCACGGTCCTACGCATGCCGCATTAGCCGAGCATTACCAACGTAGTATTAACGAGGATCCTCGCGCAATAATTAAAGCTCGTCAGCATGCTATGGCTGCAAGCGAATCAAGAAAAGTTGGATCGTAACGGATTGTGACGTACGTCGGTGCATCAATGTGTGCGCTGTGATTCCTGAGTTTGGTGGAATAGTCTGTTGTTCTGTGATGACGTCTTCTTCCGGCTGTCAGTTTCCTTAAAAAGGACGAAAATAGGTGGTTTGGGGGGGTGTTTGTGTGCGGGATTGGCCAGAGATATTAGAGGAACTGTTGAAGCTGAGTCGTGCTTACCCCCTCAAAGAGGGGTGCCTCCCCGTAGTTCCGGTTTAATGTGATTTATTTTCACGCAAAATATTGCATCCCCCAATTAGATTTGGTAGAAACGAATTGCGGCAAGTTGTCGCTTACTATTTGTTGGTGTTCTTTTTCATTCTTTTCCCGGGAGTGCTGTCGGTATGAAAAGGGTAAATCGTTTAGAAAGGCGAGGGTTTACACTCGTCGAACTCTTGGTGGTTATCGCCATCATAGGAATTTTGGTTGGTTTGTTATTGCCAGCCGTTCAAGCTGCTCGCGAAGCTGCGAGAAAGTCGCAATGTTCGAACAATCTACGTCAGATTGGTTTAGCGTTGCACAACTACGAAAGTACTTTCAAATCTTTGCCTTCTTCTGGTTTTCAACACATTGGTACGCCGAGAGAGCCATTGACATGGACGGATAGCAGCAAAGGTAGCCAATTGGCAAAGATTTTGCCATACATTGAACAGGCACCTCTGTTCAATGCCATACCTTTTGGTGGTGCAGCGCTGCCTCGGCTAGAGCCCGGTCAACCTGGAGGCAATGCGGAGTGGCAGGCTTTTGTGCAATCTACGGCGACAGGTTCGTTCATGTTTAATGGACAATCGGTTGAGAGAGTTTGGCACGTTCCCATCTCCACTTATCTATGTCCTTCGGACGGGTTCATGAACAAGTGGCAGTGGAGCGATGGGACGAATCGTGATCACCGTGCTTTGTCAAACTACGGTTACAGTATCGGACCTGCTGCGATGCCATCGCAAGCGGGTAGCTGCAACCTCTACCCAGGAAACTTCCTTGGTAACGGTGCTGCTGGTCACGGAAATTCACCCGGTCAAAACGACGTAGCTGGTTTTTGGGCTCGGGGTGAATGGCACCCACGGTTCGCGGACCAAATTGACGGTTTGTCGAATACCATTGCAATGGGTGAAATTCTCCCAAACAAGTCTGATCACCATTGGAACGGTTGGATGCACTTCAACAGCTTGTGGACAGCGACCTCTTCCCCGATCAACTTCCCTATTGTGGGTATTGGTGAAGGTGGTTGGAACCAAGCTACCAACCCAAGGAACTTGGACAACAACAACGGTCTAGGTTGCAATGGTTGGAGAAACTGGCAAACCTCTCAAGGTTTCCGATCTAACCACACAGGCGGTGCCTATTTCATCATGGGTGACGCTAGTACGCATTTCCTCTCGGCGAACATCAACTATCGCACGTACCAAATTCTTGGTAGCCGTAATGATGGTTTGACAGCTTCTGTCGACAACCAATAATGAAAGGCGAACTCATCGAGTTTGCTTAATTCAAAATTGAGTTCCTATTCGGAACTCAATAGAACATTTTGTTGGCTCAGCCCATCTGGGCTGGGCCACTTGTTTATCAGGTCCGTATGTTCAAGCCAAGAACTCTATTTCAAACTATCTAGATCTATGCGACGCACGTTTCTATCTCTTATTGCTCTGTCACTGCTTATCCTACCTGGATGCGGACCATCAATGCCCAAGACTGTGACCGCTAGCGGTACCATAACGCTTGACGGTGCACCGCTTGATGGCGCCAGTATTACCCTCTTGAACGAAAATGGGGTCACGGCAATTGCCAAGTCGGATTCAAGTGGTCGTTTTTCTCTTCGTACCGTGGTCGGTTCTGATATGGTTGACGGCGCCGTTCCAGGTCTTCACCAAGTCGGTGTTGCCAAGACGGTTACCGAAGGCGGCGGTGCTGAGATGAAGCCCGGCGAAAGTGAGCGGGATATGGTCAACCGCATGGCAGGTTCGATGGTGAGCGCAGCCAAACAAAAGTTTATTGTGCCCCAGCAATTTGGGAGTCCGCAAAGCTCCAATCTATCGTTGGATGTACCAACGGCGGGTTCTGACAAGTTAACTCTCGATATCAAAACCAAAAAGTAGCAATGCATCGAAGTCGATTTTTTTCGGCAGGATGGATTTTACTCGTAACGGCCATCACTCAGTGCTCCTGTCAGCAGCGTCCCTCAAAGGATGAGATACTGGCAGGCATGAGGGAAGAGGATCTTCGGGCGCTGCAGTCGATGAACAGTACGCCATTGCATGTCGACGGGATTAATAAGCCCGTATTGAAGCCTTCCTCAGAGGTTCAATTAGGTGATGATGCTATGGTGATTGGGGTTTCGCACCTGGGAAAGTCTCGGGCTTATCCCATCCGCTCGCTTAGCGGGATGATGGATCATGTCGTCAATGATGTCGTTACAGACCAGGACGGCTTGGATAGTTCTCCGGTTACAGTGACTTACTGCGACATGACCAATTGCGCACGAGTCTTCACAGGTGATCCAGCCGATGGCATGAGGCATCTAGGGCTTGGAACTCTCGGATTGCTCGACGGCGGTCTTGCGTTACGTTGGCAAGGGCGTCAATTCAAGCAGAATGATCAGATAGAGGGTTTAACAGATTTGCCATTCGAGCTAACTACATGGGGTGAATGGAAATCCAAACATCCTGAAACCGAAGTGTTCGCGGGACGTAGTAAGAAGTGAAGCGCATTCGCTTTCAGTCTGATTTTTTATGACTCGTCCCAAGTAGATTCTCATCAATGCAAACGCGTTACGAAAAGGATATTAGTTTCCTAAAATCCTTCCCAGGTCGATGCTACGAAACCTATCGTGTGATTTGTACTAGGTATAGCGTCGCTTTGTCTGTTAGCCTACTCCTTGTGATGCTCGGCTGTAACGAGGTTGATCCCGAGAGCACGGCAACAGATCTTCCCAAGAATTCGAATACTAAATCGCCATTAGCCAGTGGCAGCGCAGTGCCTCTAAAGCTAGTGGACGTCAGCAAGACTGTCGGTTTGGATTTTGTCTATCGAAATGGCGAGGATCAGAACCAATCGACCATTCTCGAGTCACTGGGCGGCGGTGTGGGGGTTATCGATTTCGATCTCGACGGTTGGCCTGATCTTTTCTTTCCTGGGGGAGGGACGTTCGCCAATGAAATGGTTGTTGGGTTAGCGGGCGAGCTTTTTAGAAACGTGGCGGGCACCAGGTTCGTTCGTTCAGGGGCTGTGGCGGGTAATGGATTTGCAAGTGAACATTATACGCACGGGGCTTTTGTAGCTGACTACAACAACGACGGATTTCCCGATGTGCTTGTGTCCGGTTATGGAGGCTTGCAACTGTGGGAAAATTATGGAGATGGTACTTTTGAAGAGGTGCATCAAAATGCTTCGTTACTAGATGATAAATGGAGCTCAGGGGCTGGTTGGGGGGATTTCAATAACGATGGTGTTTTGGATCTTTATGTAGCTCACTATGTCAATTGGTCTTTCGCGAATCACCCAAATTGTCCGGGGCCAGCCCATGGCCAGCGGGATATTTGTCCGCCAAGGTCTTTCGAAGGGATACCTGATGTGTTTTATTTGGGGCAAGGTGACGGGACGTTCCAAGACGCAAGCCAAGAGTGGCAATTAAGATCCGATGGCAGTAAAGGTTTGGGTGTCCTGATTGCAGACTTTGATGAAAATGGTTTTGTTGATGCATATGTCGCCAACGACACAACTAACAACTACTTGTATTCGAATTCGGGAGCTGCACCCTTTCAAGAAGTCGCTTCATTAGCTGGTGTAGCTGCCGACAAGTCAGGGATTCCAAACGGTAGTATGGGGCTCGATGTCTGTGACTTCAATCAAAATGGACGACCGGATATATGGGTTACCAATTATGAACGAGAAGACTTTGCTCTTTATCGCAACGAAGGACCGAATGCTTTCTTGCATGTTAGCGATATAACCGGTCTCAATGTTTTGGGTGGATTGTTTGTTGGTTTTGGTACTGTTTGCTCCGACCTCGATTTGGATACGCTAGAAGATATTGTCGTTAACAATGGACACGTCATTCTCTATCCAACTGCCTCCCCTCGTAAACAACGGCCCGTCGTCATGCTTTCCAAGGGACGGAGATTCGAACGCGTTGCGTTCGCTGATGACAGCTATCTACAGCAGTCGCATGATGGAAGAGGCTTGGTAGCGGTGGATTTCGATAAGGATGGTGATCTCGACTTGGTCTTCTCCAACATGAATTCACCCGCTGCTCTCATTCGCAATGATACCCTGACGAATTCCAAGCAAATGTCAGAGCTTTCTGGCAACGAACACCACTGGCTTCAAGTCGGTTTGGTTGGGACACAAGCGAATCGAACGGCTATTGGTTCCGTGATAACTGTAGAGACAAATGGAAAAACTCTGAGTCGATTTAAGAAAGGTGGTGGCAGCTACATGTCCACTAGTCAAGACGAGCAGTCCTTTGGCCTCGGAGCAGTGTCGACAGTCACCAAGTTAACTGTTAATTGGCCATCAGGAAAAACAACAACGCTTAGCGACGTTAAAGCGGACCAAAAACTACTCATTGTCGAGCCATCGGATGAATAACACTCTCGCAAGTCAATCGTCCTCTCCCAAAGAAAGTTCCCTAGGTCGAGCTTTGCTGATTGTTGGTAATCCGAAAACGATCTCGATCTTGCTTTTGCTGTCGATTGTGGTGTCTCTTTTTTTTCAAAGGATATCTAACCCTCGGCATTTCTTTGAACAAGGGATCGTGGGTGTTAAGAATAAGGACTTAGTGCAAGTAAGTCGCGCTGCATCGGAATTAGACCAGCACGTCGCTTATCGTAGGCACTCGGATTACTTCAAAGCTTTTATCGCTATTCAAAACGCCGAATATGAGCGTGCATTGAGGTTAGCTTTACAAGCCAGAGAGCATCCCGATATCGAACTCGATGCATCAGTGCTTGCTGGAGAAGCAGCTTACAAAATGGGGGCCTCTGGTAACGCAAAGATGCTTTGGGAAGAAGTATTGCTCAAGGATCCTAACTTTGTTCAAGCCCACCAATGGCTAGGCGCGATGTTCTACGATATTGGTTCAATGAGTGATGCAATTTTTCACTTGGAACAAGTTTCAAAACTTGTGCCTGATGACGCAAGACCTGATCGGCTCATGGGATTGATGAATCGGGATTACGAGCGACCTGAAATCGCGATCCCTCATTACAAAGAATCGCTACGAAGAAGCCCAAGTCAGCCGGATGCTAGCCAGTTACGCCTCGAGTGGGCTGAGTGTCATATTAAGCTGCGCGAGTATGAGTCTGCCCTCGAGGTTCTAAAGGCTGCAGATCCTAGTCCTTTTAAAGATTTGCTAACAGCGCGGTGCTGGCTGAATTTGGGCAAGCTCGATGAATCTAGAGATCTTGCAATCAAGATGTTACAGACCGACCATCCTAAAAAGACAGAAGCTCTGCAATTGAATGCTGAGATCGCACTTGCAGACGGGGCACCACCCAAGGCGGCTGAGTATCTTCGCAAAGCAGCCGAACTTGATCCTTACAACCACGGCGTTCGGTCGCAATTAGCTCAGGTTCTCGGAAGGCTCGGAGATGCTGATGGTTCGCAAGAACAGACTAAGGTCGCTGAGGAATTACAAAAGAGATGGCAGAAGTTCTCGGATTTACAACTCGATGCAATTAACAATCAGATCGATCCAACGATTCGTTATCAGATTGGTGTGTTAGCAAAGGAATTGGGAAAACCCGAGCTCGCCATTGTCTGGTTCAAAGCGGCTTTGGCTATCGAACCTAATAATCGTCTTGCGGCCAATGCATTAATGGAAACCAGTAAAGAGTTGAATCCATCAAGCGATAAGGAACGGTAGGAACTACCGACTAATGCTCTACTTTGGACGCCAAACAGTTATTGCTGCACCCGTATCGTCCTCTCGAAAGTGTCCTACAACAATGAGAGGAGGCAGCGCTGGGGTTGTTTCGGCAATGCACAGTGCTGCATAGCTGGTTTCTGATTGGACCAAGACGTGTCTGTGGTAGTTACCAGCGTCGTCTCTTTTCCAGAGTACTAATCCTTCTGCCTCATTGACCGCATGCGTTCGCAAAAGCTTCCGAGGGAGAAATGCGCCAGAGATGACTTCATTTCGACCGTCCAAATCGATGTCTACAGCTAAAGCACGATGGGCACCCGGCATTTCTCCTAGTCTATGTTCGGTAAATGGAAATCGACCGGTGTTTTCGAACCATCTGACACCATGCGACGGTTTGAGAAAGAAGCTGTCAAACGAATCGCCGTTGGTGTACAAAATATCGATTTTTCCATCTTGGTTCATATCGACTAATTCGATACCGCTAGACCCATAAGCTGGATCGGGTGCAACAAAAATGGTCTCTTTATCAAACCTACCATTTCCTTTGTTTATGAACGCATCGATACATTCATGGTGTTGACTGATCAAAGCCACGATGTCGAGTTTGTTGTCACCATTTAAGTCTATGATGGGTGTATGTATGGCGCCAGATCGTTTGTCGAGAAGATGCTTGATGCTCATTTCGGTAGGGTTGTCTTGTCTAGCTATCCAAAAAACGGAGCCTGTAGATTGCCAGCCAAACTCTGCGACCAATAGATCAACCCGCCCATCATCGTTTAAGTCTCCGAGTTCAAGGGAAGCGACTCGCCCCAGACCCTCTAGAAGAATGATCGGCTCAAAGGTTTTTGATTGATCTGAGTTTTGACGCAACCAAACGACTCTCCCGTCTTGGTGATCTGCTGGGAGAAATGAGCCCAAATCGGCTGCAAGAATATCCAGAAAGCCGTCGTTGTCCCAGTCCAGGACGCGTAGGGCTGAAGGGTTTTTTACTTGTCCCAACCGAATGGGAGATGCAAACTCGTTTTCCGTGTAAGCAGCAAAATAGATCCCTCCACCTCTCATATCCGAAATAAGCAGGCCTTTGCCAAAACCAACACCCAAGTCAATAAAATCTACGAAAGAGACCGCTGGTGAGTTGATCTCGGGGATCGAGATCTCGCTTCGATCAAACTTATCAACCCATTCGTTCGAAATGCCCGATGCCGGTCGAATCGGTAGGTTTTCTGGCGCACGATTTGTGAAGTAACGCAACGTTACGTCTTGGACGGGGATATCAAGATCCGTTCTTTCTGATGCATAATAGAAAGCGTACCCTCTCTTGACTTCATCATGCCATGCTCGTTTTGGAAAGGATTCGGCGGGTGGCATAGCGTGACAATCCCCGCAAAACGCAGTGATCTTTTGTTCTTCAAAGTGCGAAACGGAGAGATCTCGACGGCTGAGATCGTTCGTTTTTTCGCCTTTGCATCCTGGGACCGTAATAATCAGAATGCAGATTGCTAGCCGGATTCCTGGGGTGAGATTAGTCAACCGCCGGTGCTTTTTGGTTGCTCCGGGGGGCGCAACACTGTGTGCTTGGGGAAATAACAACGACTGCGTATTCGAAAACATTTTTAATAGATAAAGGCTGGCAACCAAGAAGGTAAGGTGGTTTGCGAATTCCATTGTATACTGCGACCTGACATAATCTGGAGGGATTCGCTCTCCTAAGGTATACCCGTAACGAAAGACAAAATTGAACTGGTTAGCTTGGTTGGAATGGCTTTTGCCAGCAATCATCACTTTGATATCCCTCGCTTGCTGGATTTTGACCCTCATTGGGATGCCTGGAAATTGGGGACTAGTTATTGTAGCAGGCCTAGGGTTTTTTTTTGCTAATCCCGAATCCCCTCTGCATGTCACGTTGCCCATCTGGATCGGAATGCTGCTTGTTGCAGCGGTTGGTGAGATTCTAGAGTTTGCAGCTAGCTCTATTGGTGTGAATAAGCTTGGTGGATCGAAAAAAGGAGCGATGCTAGCTGTTGTTGGATCCATTGTAGGAGCAGTTGCCGGGATTATTTTGGGGGTCCCCATTCCCATAGTTGGAAGCTTGGTTGCCGCCGTCGTGTTTGGATGTTTTGGGGCGTTCGGAGGTGCGATTTTGGGTGAACGCTGGGATGGCAAAGAATGGGAGGAGGCGATCAAGATTGGCTGGGGTGCGTTCTGGGGTCGATTGTTTGGTACTGTCCTAAAAACGCTCTGCGGTACAATTTTGCTTATCGCTGTTGTAGTTTCTGTATGGACAGTCCGCATCTAGGTTATTCATTCGTTTTGACCGCATCCCCCGGGCTTCTATGGTGACCGTTTTCTCTCAGTCATCCTTGCGCGAACTAGTTATTATTCCCCGTAAGCGAAGTTACAGCGACTCCACGTTCATTTACCAAGCTCTCCATAAAGAACAATCTAAATTGGAAGATTTTTGAATCCGATGCTTCATCATCCACGAATAACCTTCCGACAGGCCAGTCAACCAAGAGTGCGATTGAAGATATGAAAACTAAATCCCTATGAAAATGAGAGTTGAAACTATGAAATTTTTACTTCGTTACCTCGCGTCGCTGACCGCTTGTGGTCTCATCGCCACCAATTGCTTTGCGGCAGATATCGTCGATACAGCTGTCTCGGCAGGAAAATTCAAGACGTTGGCTGCAGCTTTAGGCGCTGCTGATCTCGCAGATACATTGAAAGGCAAAGGACCATTCACAGTCTTCGCCCCGACGGACGAGGCATTTGCCAAACTCCCTGCTGGTACGGTCGAGAGCTTGCTTAAGCCTGAGAACAAAGGGAAGCTCGCCGGGATACTGACGTATCACGTAGTGAGTGGAAATGTCCTGGCGAAACAAGTTGTCGGATTAAAGGGAGCGAAAACGGTAAACGGTCAACGCGTTGACATCAAGGTTGAAGATGGAGGCGTTATGGTGGACTCCGCGAAAGTCGTAACGACCGACATAGTGTGTGACAACGGCGTGATCCACGTCATTGATTCAGTGATTCTCCCTGCGGACAAGAATCTTGCTGAGACAGCTATTGGTGCTGGAAAGTTCTCCACACTAGTGGCAGCAGCTAAGGCCGCTGGTCTGGTTGAGGCACTTGCTGGCAAAGACCCTCTAACAGTCTTTGCCCCAACCGATGAAGCGTTTGCGAAGTTGCCCGCAGGGACAGTGGAATCGTTGCTCAAGCCTGAGAACAAGAGCAAGTTGGTCGACATTTTGAAGTACCACATTGTTGCTGGCCGCGTTTACTCAGAGGATGCGGTCGCAGCTAAGAGCGCGAAAACTCTTCAGGGTTCACCGATCATGGTCGCGGTTACAGGTACCGGTGCAAAGATCAACTCCTCCAACCTTGTCGCAACGGACATCGATGCTTCCAACGGTGTGATTCACGTGATCGACACGGTCTTGATGCCACCAGGAAAACAATCAAACACAAGGAAGACACTGGAAAATGCCGTGGCTAAGGGGGCTGTGTTGTTCAACGCTGGACATCATGCTGCGTGCGCCACAGTTTACAAAAACGCAATGCAAGAATTGATGAGCACAGAAATTGACAGCTCACTTCGCACTCATATGGTGTCGGTGCTCAATGCCGCTAACAGCACGACCTGTCCGACGACGCAATCATGGACATTGCGAAAAGGGATCGATCAGATGTATTACCAGATCGGTTCCAACTAATATGATCAACTTCTTTCCATAAACTTTAATATCCGTCCCTTTTGTTAAGATTGGGACGGATACTTTTTTGGAAAAATGCTGAATGGTTACTTTTTGGGGCGGACGTCGAAAGCGATCTGGCGCTTGCCGATTTTCTTGTTTGATGGTTATGCTATGCAGCAGATGGTTGTCGGTCAGAATTGGGTGAATTCTGTGACTTTTGGATGATTGACCCGATTTGCCCCTGGGAGCTTGTTTGGAGATTGCAACTTTGAAGCCTAGCATCTTGCAACGCGTAGCGAATGGAGATCATACTGCGGTTGGCGAATGTTTGAATCAATATGGTGGCCTCGTGTGGTCTATGGCGAGGCGTTTTTGTTCGGATCTTTCTGAGGCAGAGGACGCTACTCAGGAGATTTTCGTTGAGCTATGGCAATGTGCTGCACGATTTGATCCGTCCCTTGCTTCAGAGACCACTTTTATAAATGCAATTGCTCGTCGGCGGTTGATCGACAGATTGCGTCGGCGTCGAGCTACTACTGGAGAATTCACCCTGGCGGACGAGACGATTGCTGACTTTGCGGAAATACCTGCGGATATTGTCGAGTTAGCTGAGGACGCACAGAAAGCGGCGCGATGCTTGAGAAAACTGCCCATAGAAAAGCGAAAAATCATCGTATTTTCTATTCACCACGGATTGTCCCATGTCCAAATCGCTGAAAGGCTTTGCCTGCCGATAGGAACGGTAAAGACGTTCGCGAGAAGATCGTTGTTAGAAATGAGAGAATGCATGAACCGTTCTGCGGCAGTCGTCGCTAAAGGAGTAACACCATGAACGCATTTAACGATCTGCCTGACGACGAAGATGCCTACTCCCATGATGATGCACGCCTAGCTGAACTTCTTGCTGGAAAAGTGCTTGGCGATCTATCCGAGTACGAACAAGTAGAACTTGTGGGGTTAGGCGACTCTGGGGCTGTGTCTCGCGAGGTGGAAGACGAACTCGAAGTGACTGCCGCATCGATCGCGGCTGTATTCACAATGAGCCCCCAAAAGACTCTGGAGGTTGCACTGCCTGCCGAGTTGCATCAAAAAATACTCCGAAACGCTCCTGAATATCTAGTCAGGAACCGGAGCGATGCTCCTCGTTCTGCGTCTACTGAGCAACGGCTACCTGCCATGTTGGATAGCGCTGGAGCATTTAGCCCTGATACAGAAAGCGAGCCCACGAGCATCGTTTCGCAAGTAAGTCCGGATGGGAAAACGACCAGCATTGCTCGATGGCGAGAGGCTTTCGCGTGGATCGTTGCTATTGCAGCATCTCTTTTTGCCGCATTTACCTGGCAAACTCTCCAAAACGACGCGGAACCGTCTCTGCCCGGATTGCTGGAACGCCGAGGTGCACTCTTGGCAACAGCAACGGATGTAAAGCAAGTCCAGTGGGCTCCAGGGAAAACTCCTTTCAACGATCCTGTCTCCGGTGATGTGGTTTGGAGCAACAAATCTCAGAATGGATTTATGAGATTTGTAGGGATGCCGATTAACGACTCCACAAGGGAGCAGTATCAGCTTTGGATTATTGATCCCGGCAGGGATGATGTGCCTATTGATGGAGGTGTCTTTGATATTGACAGCACGGGTGAAGTTATAATCCCAATCTCAGCGAAACTCCGTGTTGTTTCCCCTGTAGCTTTCGCCATTACGGTTGAAAAGCCGGGTGGTGTCGTTATTTCTAAGCAAGAGAGACTTCCGTTGATCGCTGCAATAGCTAAATCATGAACTAGGACGAAGTGAAAGTTCCTATCCCGAGACAATACACCGGCGAAACGTCGAAGGATGTGTAGCAGGTGGAGTCGAATATGAGTTCGCTCGATGAGACAGTCGCGTTTGGTACAATAAAGAAGAGCCGTCTCGCGGAAGACGGCTCTTGGGTGATCATGGTGCAAATCTAGTGGATTCGTTTCGATTATCTGGCGAGCAAATCCGATGCTAGACTATCGAGATAATCATCCTCATCGTCCTCCATGCTGAACATCATTCCAGCTAAGTCGGATTCGGATTCTTCTTCAGATTCCTCTCCCTCACCATACAACGACACATCTTCATAAATGCTGGACGAACCGAGAGACTTTCCACGGAACGGGAGATCGACCAACGGTAAATTGCCGCTTCGTAGTACTAATCCCTCGTCGTCAGCTCCCTCGCCCTCGCCAGACATACCTGAGTTTGAGTTGAGGAAGTTGATTACAACCAGAACGTCTAGTGGATCGAGGTAACCGTCCGCGTTAACGTCAACATAATACTTCTTGCCTTCTTCGCCAGAGCCCTCGAGTCCTCCATTGGTCAACTGACCACCCGCGCCTGTGTTTAAAGCGTTGATAATAATCAGCACATCGATCGGAGAAACGAATCCGTCGTTGTTAACGTCATTAGCATTGCCCCAGTTGGTGAAGCCACCTGAGCCTGTGCCGCCACTTCCTGTACCGCCGCCGCCCGTAGCTGCCGATACGATTTGTACCGACGCAACCGTATAGCGAACTTGATTAGGCAAAAGTGGTGTGGTTGGGTCAAAGAGCAGAGTATCGTGGAACGGCTTAACGTCTGCAGGGTCACCCGTAAACCTGGCAGTACCTAGAGTCGTACCTGCTGTAAAGTTCACAACCCACTGTAATCGTTCTGGGAATCCTAGAGGCGAGCTTGAGTCATCCTGGAACGAGCCCAATTCATTGATTAGACCTGGAACGAATACGTCACCAGATTTTCCTTGCCTGTAAACGCTACCTGTAAAGTTGTTGTTGAAGAATGGAGCAAGATCCGGGTTGACGGCAACTAAGTTGTTCGAGAAAAGGACGTCTTGATAAGCCGCAAACACGCCTGGTCGCGGAGGTTGTGGAGAATCGGACTCGCGAAGATCCTTAACAAAGCCACGTAGTTGGAATGGTTGGCCTGCAACAACTTGCGTAATTGGGTTGCCGTTCGTATCGGTTACTTGCAATCGAAGCTCGACATCGTCGTCAGCGGTAACTTGGTTGAAGCTACCGACATTCAACGTCACTGTTGCGGTTGAAGTAAAGCCTCGTTGATCTGTGATCGTGTATTCAAATTGATCGGTACCTACGAAATTGGTATTTGGTAGATACTGCACTCTCGCACCGTTGTCGATTATAACAACTTGACCATTCGACGAGGTCATTCGGGTTGAGGTGATTCGAATCGGTCCATTCGAACCAACAATATCATTTGCCAGCACATCGATTACAGATGGTTGTCCAGCTGGCACCATTGGAATGTTGACACCAGCCACTAGAACAGGCGAATCATCCTTGGCGATTGGGAAATTCGTTCCACTAGGAACGATCTCTAACCGTGCGCGACTGTAGCGAATTTCATCGACAGGTACCGCGTTGCTAGGACGATTGAAAACGGTCACATCGCTCTGTGGCTTCAAGTCCGCTGGGTCTGCGATGAAGTCAGCAAGACCAGCAGAGTTAGCTGTAAAGAGCAAAGTTGCCAACAGTTCTCGACTTGGGTTGTTCATAGTCGATATCTGACCTGCGAACGCTCCCAGTTCATTAATAACACCCGGGGTTGCCGCTGAGCCTGTTCGTCCCGCAGGATAAAGGCTCGCAAATTGAACGTTAAAGTCCAGTCCACCACTGCTAGTTGGAGACACAGGTGCTACCAAACCGGAGCTGTAAAGCATGTCCAAGTACGCTGAATACACACCGGGTTCGTTTACGAATACGGGCGGTACTTGTCCGGCGCCTCGTTCAGGTCGCAAGTCGTCAACGTATACCGCAACGCGGAACTGTTGGCCTTGAGGAATCCGAGTGATTGGATTTCCAGCGAGATCAAAGAATTCGAAGCTGAACTCAACAATATCGTCAGCTCGGGCTCCTTCGAGGGTGTGAATGGTTACATTCGCAGTTGTGACTTTGCCTGTTCCATCGGTTGCCGTATAGGTGAAAGTCTCTGTGCCGCCGAACCCACGTACCGGTGTGTAGCGAATGCTTTGTCCGCCGGTTCCGATGGTAACAGTACCACCACGATTCGGTGTGCTGACCGATGTGATTACTAAGGCACCACCCTGACCCTCAATGTCATTTGCAAGAACGTTGAGTGGGAAGCCGATAGAATTGGTTGGAACGTCAAAGGAATCGTCGACTGCTAGTGGATCCGCAAATCTTGCCAGAATGCTGATGCTTACCCTCGCGGAGTCAATAACTCCTGTAGAGGAACGAGCGGTATAGGTAAACTCATCGACTCCAATGAAGCTCAATGGCGGGCTATAGAGAAGTCGATTGTTCGTGGTGTCGATTAGAACTCGTCCACCTTGCAATGTGCTTGACACACCAGTAATTGTCCAGGTCACCCCGGGAGGTGCAAAATCATTAGCGATAACATCGAGAACTTGATTAATGCTATTGCGGCTAACGGTGAAGGAGTCTGGTTGTAGATTTCGTCTTGGGCCATCAACTACAGTGAACGAATAGTCTTCGACTTCGCCAACATTGGCTCGGCCGCTAGGTCCCAAGGTGTTTTGTTGTGAAAGTCGGAAGCGAGCGTAAACTCGATTGGCAGCGGTAGCTGGAATCGAGAACATGATGTCTTGTGTGAATGTACCTGCTCCGCTCGGGACTTGTAGTGCAGAGACCACCAATTCACCTGCATCATCCCAATCGCCATCGCCGTTAAAGTCCATCCAGCCATGAACGTAAGCCAGCGTGCCAGTCGAGTTGGTAACGGTTAGCCGCATGTTATTGCTGCTGTCACCACGAACGAAGGTCGTTAGAGCTTGGATTCCATCCTCATCATCCGAGTTGTTGAGGTCATCACCATCAGCGTTAACTGTTGGCCGGCCATCTTGGTCCGAGTCCCAAAGGGTCCCCAATCGTAGTCCTGCGAGGAAACCATGGCTCGCACCGTTTTGCGAACGCGTAGTTGGGTATGGTGCTGGAGCATCGCCGAAGTCTGCGAATTCCGCGTTACCAAAATTGAATCCAACGAGCGGATTAATGCCATCGTAAGCCGCGACGTGACCGATGGAACGGCCTGAACTATCGACGTTCAGACCGTCAGACCCAACCGGGAACGTCTGGCGGAAACCAGCCTCGACGACTTCGCGAATCACATAAGAACCAGCGCTAAGAGGGGTCAGCGAGTAGGAACCATCCGCACCAGAAATCGTAGCAGGTTCGCCAATGTCTGGTCGACCGTCGAGATCCAAATCGAGATAAATATAGACGCCTGCTAAACCTGGCTCGTTATTGTCACGAATACCATCGCCGTTAATGTCGAGCCACTTAAAGCCCGTTACACTTGTATTGGGTTGAACTGATCCAAAGTTTACAACCGCGTTACCGCTTCGAACGTCGACGCTTTTCACTACTTCGGTATTCGTGGAAGCAATCCAGCTTGCAGGTCTTGTAACTCGAATGTTGTAAGTTCCAGGGGCAACAGTGATGCTGTAATTTCCGCTCGCGTCCGAGGTTGCTTTCGGTTCGCCGAATTCACGCAGTCCGTTACCGTTCGAGTCTACAAATACTTCCCAGCCAGCGATCCCAGACTCGTTACCATTGCGAAGCGCGTTTCGATTCAGGTCGTTGTAAAGGTTGCCGGTTATAACATTGCCGACCTTACCTGTTGACAATCCGAAGGCAAACGTAGCACGGTGATCAACGATTCCGAACATTCCTTCCGCGGGAGCATATCGGTCCCGTCCAAAACCGACAGCGATATCGTCAGCATTACCCCAAATACCGTCTAACCCCGCACCTAAAGCTTGAATAGCAAGTGGCGAACCGCTGTCCATCAGCGTTACAACATTGTTGGCATTGTTTTGGTGGCGAGCTCCTACCATATGGCCAACTTCGTGTGCGCCTACGTTCCCAACCGCTACCGCAACTGCATCGAGCAATGACAGTGCTGGAGTTCGAGGAATCGTCACAATTTCAGGAATCATTTCGCCCAGGATGACGATACCGGTTTCTTCTCGGTCGAAGTTACCAATGTCAACACTTTCTGCGATACCGTAGGTCAAAATTCCCAGATCGATTGAATCACCACCGATGATCAATCGAGTGACATTAGGAAGTCCCCACGGGTCGGCATGGTCGCGGCTATTACGGAGCTCAATATCAAAGGCTCCCGGTACGCCGTCTTGCCGGTAGTATCCGTTGATGCCGAACGCGGAAAGATCGGTGTTGAACCTCGCTTCGATGGTGGACATCATCTTGTCGATCAAAGCGTTTTCCTGCGATGGCAAGAAGCCGAAACCAGCTAAAGTATCGATCATACTTGGAATTCGGGATGTGACTGGCAAACCGAACGTGCCGGGCGAAATGGTGGCGCCGTCAAAATCTACGAACACGATTTGTTTTGTGCCGATTGGTTCGGCTTCAATGCTTGGTCGGCGAGCTTCAAGCCGGAGTGAGTAGTTCTGTGTCCCATCAGAGACTCGAACGTAGTATCGTCCGCTCGTTTGCATCACGGCAGCGAAGGCTACGGGGGAAACCGTGTCATTCAAGGGGGATGTCGGAGGAGAAATTCCACCCAACTGGTTGTCGGTAGCACCGATGATTGCACTATCTGTTGAGGTAACAATCGAAACGTCAAACGGAGTCGCTGTTGCAGCTGATGTGAGCTTAACGGTGATGATATCGCCGGCCTGTGCGTCAAACGCAAAGTAGTCGACGTCTCGTACACCGTTGACCAACGGTAGTTGTCCGGTGACCGTTACAGTTTGGCTCTTTCCTGCCGAAGTCCCGAGCGGTAGTAGCTGACCTCGAGTCGGAATATTGTTCGGCTCGATTTCCACTGTAGAGAAGGCAGTTCCCTCACCGCTGCCTGTCGAACCGCCACCAGTCTGGCCACTACCATATTGGAGCGCAGATCTTTGAGCGTAAACGTCACGTGGAGCTTCAGGGCTGAACCAAGCTGTGTTATTGCCGATTGGCGGGTAATACATACCGTTGATCGGAACAACCGCCATCAATCGGCGATCTTCGAGCTGCTCAACTCGCATGGCCCGCTTTGCCTGACGCTTCTTAGCTTCCTGCGATCTAATTTGAAAATTCTTATCTGCAGCTGACTTTCGTGGACTCGACATGAGATCCCCAGATGGAAAACGGTTGGAAAAGAGACGCGGTCTGCCTGAAAAAGCCCGATTTTCGCATCGATTGCGACGTTCAGGCTAGAACAAGCGAATTTCCATGGTAGTTGGACACCTACGCATGTCAACAAAACGATTCTGGTCTAAGATGTTTGTCTAGTCGACAAAGTTCCTCTGGATCCTAATTTTCGCTACATCCTGGACATTCTGCATAAAAGGCACGTGTTCCCACTCCCATAGGCTCCAAAATCTACAGAAAAAACAGCTGGGAATCTGCAGTTTCCCATCCGATTTGATGGCGTTTTCGGGGCGATTGTGGACAAACCGACCTGCCCGGCAGGGCTTCCCATGCTAAACTGGTTTCCGTGAGACATGCTGACGGAAAAGCGTGTTTCCCATCTCATTTTTCACGTTGTTCGCGTGGGCGTTTTTTCTTCTTCTAATCCTATGTTTGGGGAATCGATGGATCAGAAAGATCCAAATTATCAAAGCATTTTGCTCATCGACGATAGTTTTGTCCTCCGTGACCGCCTTGCAGAAGCTTTTGCAGAACGTGATTTTCGGGTTGAAGTCGCAGGAACATGTGACGAGGGGGTCGCGGTTTTTCGCAACAACCCAACCGATTTGGCAGTCGTAGACCTGCGCATGCCAGGCAGAACGGGCCTCACCGTTATTGCAGATCTCAAGGCGATTAAGCCAGACGTGAAAGTCTTGATTTTGTCTGGGTTTGGGAGCATCGCGACAGCCATCGACGCAATTCGCTTAGGAGCCGTAAATTTCTTGCCAAAACCCGCTGATGCGGACGATATTCTGTCCGCATTTAAGAGGGGGGGATCCGAGGTTGAGGTGGCTGAATCCAATGAGGAGATACCGGTCCCGACTTTGGCCCAAGCCGAGTGGGAACACATCCATCGCGTATTGGCGGACTGTGAGCAGAACATTTCGGAAGCCGCTCGGCGGCTGGGGATTCACCGTAGATCCCTTCAGAGAAAACTTCGCAAGCGAGCTCCGTGAGCCTTCATCGCAAGTTCTTGTTGGATAGGGCTTTAAAGCTTCAGCCAAAGTTTTCCCGGGGCATGACTGCTGGAGTTGTTCTCTGCTGGAACGATTTCAAATTTGTATATTGCAGGCCAAACAGAAAAACAAAGGCTGGGTTCAACAAAACATAGCGTCGCCAGAGTCGCTTTGGTTCGCTAAGCAGCCTGTAAAGCCACTCTAGCCCGTTGTTTTGCATCCATTTCGGGGCTTGCGGCAGTGTACCTGCATGGAACGGAAAGGCGGCGCCGACTGCAAACACGGGCATTTGGAGTTGTTCTCCCATTTCGAATGCCCAAATCTCCTGCCGCGGGCATCCAAGTCCAGCAAACGTTAGTTTGGCACCGCTTTCACGAATTCGAAGTACTAACTCGTCCGACTCGGTATCGGTGAGCTTTCGAAATTTCGATGGTTCCGCACCAGCTATTTGCAAATTTGGGAACTTCTCCTTGAGGCGGACTTGTAGCAGGTCCAATGTCTTTTGATCCGTACCAAAGAGAAAAATTGGCAGTCCGCGCTGAGCGGCCCCCTCGCAGATTTTCAGCATTAAATTAGGCCCGTAAACCCGGTCTGGCAGTTTGACGCCGTACATCAGGTTTAGCCCCCAACGCACGGGCATTCCATCTGGCACGATCATTTCAAACTGATTGAGTCGGTACTGATGAACAACATCCTGCACCCCAGTCATAACTCCGTGGACAGCGAGGGCCGTAGTATTATATCGCACCGATTTTGTGGCAGCGGAGAGGAATCGCTCCGTTGCTGCCTCGTAATCTACCGCATCTATTCCGATACCTAATAGATTCTTTTTGCCATGATCAATCATAGGTTTCCAACTATCAAGTATCTCAAGGCAGCGTGTACCAGGTAACGTCTGGACACGTTCGGAATGCGTTCATTATTCGGGCTTGAATATCGACACTCCAAGCGGTGGTAGGGTTAGTTCAATCGATGCAGGGCGACCGTGGTGAGGAAAGTTGGAGTCAGCCATAATTCCTGGATAATTGCCAACATTTGTGCCTGCGTAGTGCGACGAGTCGCTGTTGAAAATTTCCCGGTAATAGCCTGCGCGAGGAACTCCCATTCGATAGCTTCGAACGACAGGAGTAAAGTTGCAGACAACCAAGACGAAATCGTTGGGATCTTTCGCTTTACGGACGAATCCAATGATGCTGTCATCCGCATTCATGCAGTCAACCCATTCAAATCCTTCGCCGGAAAAATCTACTTGGTGTAATGCGGGCTCTCGGTTGACGAGATGATTGAGGTCCGCGACTAGCTTTTGAACACCTCGATGCGTATCCCATTGCAACAGATCCCATTGGATTTGGCTGTCGTAGTTCCATTCGTGCCATTGAGCAATTTCGCTTCCCATGAAAAGGAGCTTCTTGCCTGGGTGAGTCCACATGTAGCTGTACAAGAGTCGAAGGTTAGCGAACTTTTGCCACAAATCACCTTCCATTTGAGCGATTAATGCACCTTTTCCATGCACGACTTCGTCATGGGAAAGAGGTAAGGCAAAATTCTCGGTAAAGGCATAGATTAAGCTAAAGGTCAATTCGTTGTGGTGGAATCGTCGATGAATCGGATCGTGATGCATGTACCGTAAAGTGTCATTCATCCATCCCATGTTCCACTTAACGGAAAATCCGAGGCCGCCTGTTTCGACGGGGCGACTCACCCCTGGCCACGCGGTCGATTCTTCGGCAATGGTTAGCACTCCTGGATATTGCGAGTGAGCTTGGGTGTTGAATTCCCTCAACAAATGAATTGCTTCGAGGTTCTCTCGACCCCCATATTGATTTGGAACCCATTCCCCTTCCTTGCGGGAATAATCCAGGTAGAGCATGGAGGCAACCGCGTCGACGCGAAGACCATCAATATGGTATTTATCCAACCAGAATAGGGCATTAGCGATCAGGAAGTTTTGAACTTCGGTACGTCCATAATTGAAAATCATGGTACCCCAGTCGGGATGCTCACCTTGTCTGGGGTCAGCATGTTCGTAAAGGGCTGTGCCATCAAAATGACGCAATCCGTGAGCATCTTTCGGGAAGTGAGCGGGGACCCAATCGAGAATGACTCCGATGTTATTTTTGTGGCAGAAGTCCACAAAATACATGAAATCTTCTGGCGTTCCATAACGGCTGGTGGCTGCAAAGTACCCCACTGTTTGGTAGCCCCACGATCCGGTAAACGGATGCTCAGAAACAGGCATCAGTTCTACGTGTGTGAAGCCCATCTCTTTGCAATATTGAACCAACTGGTGAGCGATATCGCGGTAGTTCATCCAACCGTGAACTCCCCCTTCGCATTTCTTCCAGGAACCCAAATGCACTTCATAAACCGACATTGGTTTCTCAAGTTGGTTCTCCGATTTTCTTCGGTGCATCCACTCGTCATCTTCCCACTTGTGGCGATCTAGGCTGCAGACAACTGATGCAGTCCTCGGTGGTAGTTCCGCAGCAACACCGAATGGATCGGTCTTGTCGACGACTTCACCACTGGCCATTCGCACGCGGTATTTGTACTTTTGACCGTCGCCAATGTTGGGCACGAATAATTCCCAAATGCCACTGGGTATTTGTTTTTGCATAGCGTGTGATCGCCCGTCCCAGTGATTAAAATCCCCGACGACCTGTACGCTCTGTGCGTTGGGCGCCCACACGGCAAAATTCACACCCGTCTGATCTCCCACATCACGAATGTGGGAGCCGAGTTTTTCGTAGATTTTCCAGTGTTTTCCCGAATTAAAGAGATAACGATCGAAATCGGTGATGAAGTTCGGTACTGAATATGGGTCTGTCATTTCAATGGTGTTTCCGTCGCGATTAGCAAGCCGAATACTGTAATTGGGAATGTTGACTGGAGCGTTGTGTGTCGTGGTTTTTGGGGTGTCCATTTGGAGGCCACATTCTGGCATCACTCCCTCGAATACGCCCGAAGGATGGATGCGACGCATTGGTCTTACCGCTTTGTTGGAATGGTCTACCAGCCACGCTCGGTCGTTTCCTGGAAAGTAACCACGAACAGCAATCGCTTTGCGTCCATTTGCTTCAATAGGATGTGGTCCTAAAATGCCGCGTGGATCCGCATGAACTCCGTCGATGATGCTGCTAAGGGAACTTAATGGAATCTGAGTATGCACGTTATCTCCGAATGTTATATCGAATCGAGTACGAAAGGAGTATGCCTTGGATAGTTTGGTAAAATTGACTTGAGCCCTGCAAAAGGGATTTCTCAACTAGGAATCCCGTCTCGGCTGGCGCGGCTCCATGAGGAGCAAACAGCGGAAATATCCCTCTATTTCTTCATCGAGTCGCAGCAACGACTGCCAAACGCAGCTTCGCATAGTTGACAATCGGCGCAGAAATTTCGGAGGGAGAGGTCCGATTGGTTCTGGACAAGATACCGTTGGCTCTGGCGAGTCATGTTCTGCTGGGACAGGGGAGTCAATTCGAGAATAAGGCGACGAAGCCTGACTCTCGTTTGTCGGGCTGGTTGATAGTTCGGATTCTGGCGCGTTCTTCTTTTCAACTTCTGCGATTACGTAGTTCGTAGTGACTGTACGGGATGTTCGTCCTGCATCGAATGTGCGACTGACAACTTCGCCACTGTTTTTGTAGACAGCAGAATGCTTGTCGGTTTTTCGTTTTGTTCGAGGAGTAGTGGGCGACTTTTCCACTATTTCATTTGATTGATTTTCCTCGTGGGCGATGCGATCAAGACGCTTTGAGGCACCCGCATCGACTAGCAGTTTTTCATCTTCATTTGGCTTGGTAGCTTCGTCAGGTTGATCCTGGGAAATCCAGCGGCACTGGACTTTGTGAAACGAAAGGGTGCGATCAATCCGCTTCCAGATGTCAGCGTTGCGAATTGGCTGTACCGATCCAAAATGTTCCCAGTTATAGTCATTTGCTCGCCATTCGGTTAATCCGTATTGAAGGCCCCGAAAGACGTAGCGACTGGTAGTGATTAAGGTTACGCGGCTCGGTTGCTCGAGTGCCTCTAAACCTCGTAGTACAGCAATGAGCGCGGTGCGATCCGGTGTTGCATCAGATTCTCGGTCAGACGCTTCAAGCTTCTCACCTGACTCAAGGTTTTCTAATACGAACTTCCACCTGCCCGAGCTCTTGGACAAACCAACGCTTGTCCCATTTCCAGCGGTTGGAAAGTTTCCATCGCAAAAGAGTAGGTAGTGTGGAAGTGGACCGTTCATCGCTCTGATACCCTGACCTGGGAAGGAAGACGAACAAGAGTGCGCGGTGAACTTGAGTTGGTGGTTGAGAGAAACTTAATTTCGTGGAGAAAGTCGACGGTCTATTCCAGAGGATTCGATAATGCTCAATGTAAGGCCTATCAACTCTTGGGAAGATTTATTTAATTTGGGAAAGATCATTCAGCGGAAGCAATTCGCGAGCTAAACAAATCGCGACATTGCTCGTTGATTACTCTGCTCCCGCGAATCCTGATAGACTGCACGATGTAGTTTTATGTTTGGTAAGTTTTATGTTTGCAGGGTAGGATAAGTGTTCGCATGCTTAAGTTTTACGATTTGGCTTTGTGCAACCGAGGGTTTTCGATATAAGCTAGGACAAGGCTAATGTCTGCAGGGGTGATGCCGCTAATTCGACTAGCCTGATCCAGGTTGATAGGTCGAACACGGCTCAGTTTCTGTTTGGCTTCTGCACGTAGACTAGTGATGATCGCATAATCAAAGTCTTTCGGAATGGCTTTTTCCGACATCCGATTTTGACGATCCACTTGGATTTGCTGGCGAGCAACGTATCCGGAATATTTTATGTCAAACTCAACTTGTTGAGACACTTCGCTGCTAAAGCCATTTAGCTCACTTGGAAATCGTTCTACCATTTCGGCCCAGGTGACTTCAGGGCGACGGAGGTATTTGTCACCAGGCACGTCACCGATTCTGAGTTTTGAAACGGTTTTGTGGGCATCTTGAATCTGATGCAGTTTCTTTTGGAATCTCTGATATCTCTCCTCGCTTACCAAGCCTGTTCGGTAGCCTAATTCGGTTAAGCGACGGTCTGCATTATCTTGTCTGAGCACCATGCGATACTCGGCTCTGCTTGTGAACATTCGATATGGTTCGTCGACTCCACAGGTCACCAAATCGTCAACCAGTACACCCATGTAGGCCGAATCGCGGGAAAGGACGAGTCCATCTTTTCCTTTTAGTTTTAGTGCGGCGCTGGCACCTGCGATTAGCCCCTGCGCGGCGGCTTCTTCGTATCCGGTAGTTCCGTTTAGTTGTCCTGCGAAGTAAAGACCCTCGACTGCTTTCGTTTCCAGCCATGGGAATAGCTGATCCGGAGGGCAGAAATCGTATTCAACGGCATAGCCGTAACGCATGATTTGTGCATTTTCTAACCCAGGGATGAGCCGAAGCATTTGGTCTTGAACATCTCTAGGTAGCGAGGTTGAGATACCGTTTACGTAGACTTCGTTCGTGTTCCGTCCCTCTGGTTCCAGAAACAATTGGTGGCGATCTTTATCGGCAAATCGAACCACTTTATCTTCGATCGACGGACAGTATCGTGGCCCGGTCGATTGAATTTGACCTGAGTACATCGGTGCTCGGTGTAAATTTTGACGGATGAGATCGTGAACCGCTTCGTTGGTGAACGTGATCCAGCAAGGTACTTGTGGCTCAGGCAGTCTTTCCGTCATAAATGAAAAGGGTTGAGGTTCGGAATCTCCGGGTTGAAGCTCAGTCCGAGAGTAATCAATGGTCCGGCTGTTGAGACGCGCGGGGGTGCCCGTCTTAAATCGTTCGATCCGAAAGCCGAGGGAGTTGAGAGAATAGCTGATTCCAGAGGATGTGCCTTCGCCGGCTCGACCACCTGGGGTCTTGGCTTCACCTGTGTGCATTACGGCCTGCAGAAAAGTGCCGGTAGTGAGGACTACGGATTTAGCTCGGTAAATCGCGTCACCTCTCACTTGCACTCCCACAATTCGTCGGAGCGCCGAACTTGTTTCTTTTTTTGAGTCGGGAACCGTCTCTGTGAGTAAACCTTCGACCAGCTCTTGTCGGAGATCCAATCCTGGAGTCTCTTCGATAATTCTCTTGATTTCGAATTGATAGGCTTTTTTGTCAGCCTGAGCCCTGGGAGAATGCATCGCAGGCCCTTTTCGGGAGTTCAGCATGCGGTACTGAATTCCCGTTTTATCGATAGTTAATCCCATCAATCCGCCGAGCGCGTCAATTTCACGAACGATTTGTCCCTTGGCCACGCCTCCGATCGCTGGGTTGCAACTCATTTGCCCAACCGTATCCAGATTTCCCGTGAGCAAAGCGACTCGGGCGCCAAGCCTAGCTGCTGCCGCAGCCGCCTCAGTACCTGCATGTCCAGCACCTACAACAATGACATCGTATTCGTATTGATTCATAGATTCGAAGTCTTCCCCAGGCCGATTTGGATATTCAGACGACTTTGGGGCATTGATTTGGTATGATTCCGTAAAATAGTCCTCTCCAAACTATATGCTTTGCCTTTTCATCACGGAAGAGTTGGAATGGCGAATTCAAATCCTTGTTTGACTCGTTTGAAAGATGCCGTGTATGCGATCCTCTGTCGCGTTTTTGTTTTCAAAACTGGAGAGTTGGGGATTTCGTGGTTTAATCCTTAGCCAAGCTTTGGGTGTTATGCTCCTTAGCGTTCAAGTTCAGACTTTTTCCGTGTCGTACGGAGACAATGAGTGGCCAAACTGGCGAGGGCCGTACGGCAACGGAACCAATCCGGCAGCCAAGCCGCCAAAATCATGGTCTCCAGATTCCAACCTCGCCTGGAAAGTGTCCGTTGCTGGTATAGGCTCGTCGACCCCGATTGTTTGGGGTAATCAGGTAATCGTTTTGACATCAGAAGAGGTTGATGCAAAGTCCGTTACTGAAGCTGAGATGGCAGAGTTAGAAAGCGATGTTCCAAGTCTTGGCGGATTTGGAACGGTTACCACCATTGGGCAACCAACCCCGGATCAAGCTCAGGAAAGGTATCTCGCTGAGCAAAAACTGACTCGTGCCCGCAAGCGACATAGGTTTAGCGTAGTGTCCTATGACCTAGAGTCAGGCACAAAGAAATGGGAAACTGACGTGGTTCGGCAGTTCCCGCACGAACCATGTCATGCGACGAATAGTTTCGCTTCCGCGTCCCCTGTAACGGATGGTAAACACATATTTGCGTTTTTTGGATCGCGAGGTCTCTTCTGTTTAGACATGCAAGGGGTAGTTAAGTGGCAATACTCTCTAGGTCATATGCAGACGTTAGGTTCATTTGGGGAAGGTGCAAGCCCGGCTGTTTTTAACGATTATGTCATTGTTCCTTGGGATCATGAGGGAGATTCGTTTTTGTTGGCCCTCAATGCCAAAAATGGATATGTGAAATGGAAAGTACCTCGGCAGGAGCGAACCAATTGGGCTACTCCCATCATCGTTAAACATAAAGACACGAATCAAGTAATCGTTAATGGACGAACGGTTCGGAGCTATAAGCTGGAGACCGGCGAATTGCTGTGGTCGTGCCCCGGGCAGACCGAACAAGCGATTCCGACGCCCTTGGTTAATAACGGAAGGGTATTCGTGACGTCGGGGCTACGGGGGTGGGCTTGTTTTGCGATTTCTTTGGACTCGCTCGGGCAGGTACCTGAAAACTCTGAATTTGTGCATTGGACCCTCAAAAAGCAGACCCCGTATGTGCCGAGTCCATGTTCTTATGACGGTAAATTATTCTTGTTTAACGAGAGTAGTCGTACGATCTCTGTCATCAACGAGGAAAACGGCGAAGCAGTATTGCCTCCTAAACGATTGATGGATCTCGGGGATGTTTACGCTTCTCTCGGGATAGCAGACGAAATGCTGTTCATCACAGACAGAGCCGGCAAGACTCTTGTTTTGGACGTTAAGTCGTTGGAGATAGTCTCCGAGAATTCGCTTGATGAAACCATCAATGCGTCTCTGGTCTTTGTTGGGAATCGAGTACTTGCCAGGTCGTCGAGCCATTTGATTTGCTTGAAAGCAGAACCCCAACAATAACATTTTACCGGAAAATACTGGCTGTTCGTTAAACTCGACACGATGGGAACAACGGGAACAAGACAGAGTCGTCCACGAAAATTTCATGGAGAGAGCCGGGTATCAGCGCTTGCAGGAGATAAGTGTGGGGCTATAATCACCCACACAAGCGAGGGGTCGTAGCTCAATTGGTTAGAGCACCGGACTGTCGATCCGGAGGTTGCGGGTTCGAGACCCGTCGACCTCGCTTTTTTTGAGAACCAGCGGTTTGCCGGTTCTTGTGTAAGCCACTCTGGATGTTGTGCGAATTTGAGTAGGCTGGGCTCGGCGTAGTCTGTGCTAGACGCTGACTAAACGTATCTCGCATCATCCGGGTTGACTTTTGGTTTTTAGGGCTAATTCTGTGGTGCCCAACCCCTTAACACCCGCTCTCTGAAACCATAACGCTAATAAAGGGTGTTGGTTTTTTGCTCCATTACCGATGAAGGCTGACTTCTTACCCGTGAAGGCAGAATCCTCAGATTCGGTACATGTTTGTTTATGGAATCTGCTTTTTATAAAATACGGCGACTGCAACTAAGAGGGGCTAATGTCTTTGTGAAATCAATCCGAAAAAGTCCGCTGGGGTTTTGGTATTGCCTACGCCAAATCTCATAATCAGATTTTCGTTTCGGCTGCCCCGAACCTCGATCGCCCCCAACTGATTTCACGGAAAACAAGATTGCCCCCACATGAACACCAATCCTACCGGTGTATCGTTCGTTACGGATAATGATCTCGGTAATCGTCTAGATTTTAGCGTTGTAGATCGAGACAATCGCGTGCTGTTTGAAGCTGGCGACGTCATTGATCAACATATGGTGAATCAAGTCACCCGACGCCCCATTTACGATCCACCAAGTCTACAGGACTTGAACGGTCAGGATGTTCGGGCTGAGTTATTTCGATCGTTCCCTGAAGACGAAATTCACCGATTGGCGGAAGTGGTTGATTGCGTAAAAAATGCATTAGCGGCAACATGTGATTCGCTTCGATTCAAATCGGATATGAAGGTCTCGCGGTTGGTAAATAGTGTCTCGCAAGTCGTGCATGAAGCCGGCCGTGATCTTCAAGCCATGATTGTTGCACTTACATTAAGGCCCTCTAACATCGAGCTAGATTTAGCTGACAGATGGTTGGATCATTCTACGCAGTTGTCCTCTCTGGGTATAATGATCGCGAGTATGTTCAGCCTCGACAAACGTGCCATTCTGGAGATTGGTATTGCTGGTTTACTTCACGATCTATCGCTCGTTCTGCGGTCAGAAAGCTTCGATCCCTCGCAATGCAAAAAAAACCATGAGTTAAGATCCGAGTTTCGTAAGCATCCCTTCGTAACAGTGGAATTGCTACGGAGTATGCCAGGCCTGTCATCGGAATCGTTGACGATATTATCTCAAGTTCATGAGCAGTGTGACGGATCGGGTTACCCTGAAGGAATCGACGGCGAAAAAATTTTGTTGGGGGCCAAAATTCTGAATATCGCTGACGCATACTTAAGTTTGGTGAGACCGCTCAAGGGGCAGTCGATGGTAAGTAGTGACGCGCTGGCCTACCTTTGCCATCACGCTGCACGGGGCAAGTTTGATAGAGCAATACTGAAGCTTTTCGTCAAGCATATGTCCATGTATCCACTGGGTTCGGTGGTTGAGTTAGACGATCGAACTGCGGCGGTTGTCGTTCGAATCAATCCTCGCGCACCCTTATCACCAGTAGTGAGTATTCAAGGTAAAGTTGTTAATTTAGAAGCTGAGAAACGTACGATTGAAAAAGTTGGGACGAATGGTTTAGTTAATGGGCGGCGAGTTAGCAAACGTCGGATTAATGAGGTCTTTTGGCGACTCGAAACCTAAGTTATCGAGGGAGAAAGAAGCGATGACTTGATTCTTTGCTGTTATTTGACAGCAACGCCTGTTTGAAGCAGACTTGTGGTTTACTTATTTCCACAGAAGATGGTCTCCGTACGGGTTTAATCAATGTATCCCTCCCATTGCTTCGTCTGGTTGCGGCAAAATTGTGTACCGAAGGTTGCGTCGCTGCTTTTAGCATTTTTCTTGTCTCAATCTCTATTACTGGGTTCTGATCCCACGTTAGTCATCATTCCATCTGGTCGGTTTTTGATGGGGAGTGCCGTTAGTGCTACGCAGTTAGTTGAGGACTTTCCAAAGTACGGGCGCAAGCCGGATTACTTCAGCGATGAATATCCGCAGCATTTGGTCGAGATATCACGACCTTTTCAAATGTCCAAAACGGAAATAACACTGGAGCAATTCCGACAGTTTGTCGAGGAGACTGGTTACCAGTGTGAGTCGGAAAGAGACGGAACGGGAGCCTGGGGGTTTCATTCGGAAACGAAAAAATGTGTCGGAAGGGACCCTGCATACTCGTGGCGTAACACTGGATACGAACAACTCCCCAATTGGCCAGTCGTTAACGTGACATGGAATGATTGCAACGCATATTGCCAATGGCTAACCAAGAAATGGAACAGAATCGTTCGCCTGCCGACGGAGGCAGAATGGGAATACGCATGTCGCGCGGGCTCGGAGACTTATTTCGGCCCTGGTATCGATATCGCGTATCTCTCTAGCTCCTCGAGAACATTAAAGCCGACCGATGTCAATATCCGGGATGCGATTCAGGATCTAACGGTTGATGATTTATCCAGTGATTACTTTCCTGTCGCGGTTGGGGCTTTTGCTCCGAACGCATTTGGCCTTCACGATATGGTTGGAAACGTTTGGGAATGGACCGCCGATTGGCATGATGATCAGTATTATTCCCATTCACCGAGAGTTGATCCCCAAGGCCCAAGGCAGGGAAGTGTCAAGGTTCGTCGGGGGGGAGGCTGGAATTCGTTTCCTTTGTGGGCCAGAGCGAGCTTTCGGAATTGGAACAGTCCTGACACACGTTGCATGAATCTAGGTTTTCGAATCGTCGCCGAGCTCAGTGAACTGGAAATCGTTGAGTATGAGAAAACGAAACCAATTCAAGTGCTGTTTGTTGGAGATGTAATGCTCGATAATGGGCCTGGCCATTTGATTGCTAACGGCAAGGATCCTTTCGAACGTTGTGCGAATCTATTGAATGATGCGGACTTGACCATCGGTAATCTAGAGTGTGTCCTCGGTCAAGGTGGCGAAATGATTCTCAAGAACTATTCGTTTCGTGGGGCGAAAGGTTCCGAGCTTTACTTGAAAAAGTACTTTGACGCGGTCAGTTTGGCCAACAATCACGCTTTTGATTTTGGACCTGAAGGTTTGCAGGAGTGTATGAACATTCTTAGTGCAAACGAGATCGGGCACTTCGGTGCAGGAGATTGGAATAAGGCACGAAAAGGGCTCGTCTTAGAGTGCAGAGGACGAAAGATTCTTTTGCTTGGTTACAATGAATTCAGGGCAAGTAATTATCAGCCGACAGAAAAGCACGTCGGGGTGGCGCCCTTGGTGGAGCTTTCGGTTATCGAAGACATTGCAACAGCCAAAGCAACCGGGCGGTATGACTACATCATTCCTTTTGTGCATTGGGGGGACGAGTTGCTTTCCATGCCATTAGAGAGTCACCGTCAATTGGCGAGACGGATGATTGATGCAGGGGCAACTGCCATTATTGGTTCGCACCCTCATGTGACGCAAACGATCGACTACTATCGTGGTTCGCCAATTGTTTATAGCTTAGGAAACTTTGTTTTTGATTACTATCCAGTTGATCCGCCGCTTTGGACTGGATGGGCAGTCAGATTGGGAATGTATCCGGATGGGCGAATCGACTTAGAAACAATGGCCGTGGAGATGGATCCAACGGGCGTTCCATATCCAGTTAAACCTTAATCAAATCCAACTGCAAGTGTGAATCGCAATAAGGACCTATGCTGGCAGTGTCTATGCCGGCATATAGAACTAATGCTTTTTGGGCTTGTAGATTTCGGTTGCTGTACCGAAGTGGACCTCACCGGCATTCATCAGTGTTTCGCTCAACGTTGGGTGAGGGTGTACCGTTTCGGTGACGTCGCGAATTTCGCACCCCATTTCGATGGCTAGTGCTGCCTCGGAAATCAATTCCCCAGCACCTGGGCCGACGATGCCGCAACCGAGTACCCGTTGAGTCTCTGGGTCGATCAGCCACTTGGTAAACCCTTCGGTGCGTCCTAACGCTTGCGCGCGTCCGCTCGCGGCCCACGGATAAGTCTCGGTGGCCACAACTACGCCATCGCGCTTTGCTTGGTCATCGGTGAGGCCGGCCCATGCAATTTCGGGATCGGTGAAAACCACAGCGGGGATGGCAACTTTATCAAAAACAGCAGGCCGACCAAGTATTACTTCTATCGCGACGCGAGCCTCATGGCTTGCTTTGTGGGCAAGCATTGGATCACCGGCCACATCGCCGATCGCAAAAATATGTGGGTCGCTGGTGCGTTGTTGTTTATCGCAGGAGATGAAGCCTCGCTGGTTGACTTGAACAGCCGTATTCTCAAGTCCTAGCCCTTGAGTAACTGGACGACGGCCTACGCTCACCAGTACACGGTCAAATCGTTCGTGTCCAAATTTACCTGGTCCCTCAAATGTTACTTCAACTTGGTTGTCGACTTCGGCAATCGAGCCCACTTTGGTGTTGAGATAGATGCGATTGTCAAAGAGTGTCTTTAGTTTCGTATGCAATGGTTTTACCAAGTCACGGTCGGCACCCGGAAGTAGCCCTTCCGTCATCTCGACAACAGAGACCTTTGATCCAAGGCTTGCATAGACTGAACCCATTTCGAGGCCAATGTAACCACCGCCAATAACCAGCAACTTTCCAGGAATGTCCTGGAGAAGCAACGCCCCTGTCGAATCCATGACTCGATCAGAACCGATTTTGAAAGCGGGGGGCATGGCTGGCACGGAACCCGTGGCCACAACACAGTAATCGAAAGTGACTTTGCGTTCTTCCGGAATGGAAGGATCGTCTCCTTCCAGAACTAAAGTCGTCGAATTTTCAAACGAACCTCTAGCTCGTATTACCTTGACGTTTCGACGCTTGGCTAGTTGCCCAAGTCCTCCGGTCAATGTTTCGATGACTTTGTCTTTTCGAGCTCGAACCTTATCGATGTCGATCTTTGGAGTCGAGAACTCAACCCCCCAACCTTCGGTGAGTTCATGCGCTTCTTCAATGACTTTCGCGACATGAAGCAATGCTTTAGAGGGGATACATCCTCTTAACAAGCAGGTGCCCCCGAGCCGAGCCTCTGCTTCCACGAGAATGACTTCGAGTCCTTCATCCGCTGCCAAGAAAGCTGCGGCGTACCCACCAGGTCCGCCGCCTAGAACAACAACAGATGCGTGCATGCGCTACAATCCACAACGTCAGAGGGGAAGGGGACTCGAGTACTTGATCGCCACGATCAGACTATCGAGATAGGAATTCAACCACGATATTGGCATTAACAGGTAGCGAAATGTCGCTAGGACCTGGTTGCCCAAGCATAGTAGCCTTGAGGCCTTCGGTGTCGAGTGTCACCCAATCCAAAGGTACCGGAGAATTGTTGGCGATGATTCCACGGTACAAGTTCCGAACGGCTTCATTGCTACGAATCTCGATGACGTCACCTGGTCGGAGCAAATACGATGGGCTAGTAACTTTAACACCGTTTACCTTAAAGTGACCGTGAACTATTCCCTGTCGTGCTTGGGGGCGAGTCTTCGCAAAACCAACTCGACGGACCACATTATCCAGTCGTCGCTCGCAGATCAGCAAAAGGGTTTCCCCCGTGTTGCCCTTTTTGCGAACCGCATCTGCGAAGTATCTTCGCAACTGTCGCTCGCCGAGTCCGTAGTAATACTTGATTTTTTGCTTTTCCGAGAGCGCGGTGCCGTAGTTGCTGGTTCGGCGGCTCTTTGGGTGCATCCCAGGTGGTTGCTCGCTGCGCTTCTCATACGCTCGAACAGCACCAGCACTTTCGAAAAGTTGTGCACCGAAACGACGGTTGACCCGTGCTTTGGGTCCGGTATATCTCGCCATAATTCTTGCTTTCTAAACGGGATTCGACTTATCCAGCCAAACTCGGTTACGAATGGTTCGCGGCAAAGTCCGAACGCTGTATTTGTCGCAAAAAACGGACCCTTTGCGAGTCTGTTCTTCAACGCACCATACAAAAACGAACAGCCACTGGACAAACTCCGTGGCTGATAAACCCGCTACGCTGCGGGAAATGGCTTCGCCTAATGTCATGAAAATCTGGGGAAAGTATGTTAAAGTACGGCCGATTTCACAAGTGCAAAATGCCGGCTTAAAGCTTGGGCTGCGAGAACAACTCCGCCGTTGGGTTGACTTCGGCGTCGTCTCTCCAAGTTTTTGTTTACCAATCACAAACCTATCGGAAAAAAATGGATATTCCCAGCAAAATAAGTGAATCCGTATCCTTCATCCGAAGTCGAATCGAGCATTCTGGGATCTCAGGCGGGCCCTATCAGGTCGGGCTTGTGCTCGGAAGTGGACTCGGGGCCCTCGCCAACGAAATTGAGAGCGAAATCACAATTCCTTATGTTGACATTCCGGGGTTCCCCCTCTCGCATGTTTCGGGGCACGCAGGCAATTTCGTTCTCGGGCGTATCGGAAGAAGCTGGGTCGCAGCTTTAGCGGGTAGGTCACATTTGTACGAAGGATGGGCGCCAGAGCATGCGACCTATCCCGTGCGCGTATTGGCTGCCTTGGGGGTTAAGAATCTGGTGGTTTCTAATGCATCAGGTGGCGTGAATCCTCGTTTTCGAAGCGGACAGATCGTCCTAATTGATCAGCACATCGATGCGATGAAGCGTTCTCCGTTTTCGGCGGGCGAGTTAACGGCGAGCAGGGATGCTGGTGTTGGGGTGGGAGCCATGTTCCGAGCTGGCCATCATGCTCGCCTGGGCTGTACCTACGACGATAGATTGATGAGGGAAGCGGAGCGGGTTTCGATAACCTTGGGGTTTGCGCTGCAAAGAGGAACTTATTTGGCAACTCTGGGGCCGACATATGAGACAAGGGCGGAATACCGAATGTTTGCGAAAATGGGGGCGGACATGGTTGGAATGAGTACGGTTCCTGAGGTCATCGTTGCTAGATCCTTGGGGCTTCGGGTTCTTGCGTTCTCCATAGTGACCAATGTCGCGACTCCCGACGCTCCGAGCAAGACTCACCACAGTGAGGTTTTAGATTGGTCCAAGCAAGCACAAATGCAATTGGTGCCGTTGATCAAAACGATGCTTTCCAATCCAGAGAGTGCGCTATGCAATTAGCCTGCACGATAAGGATTTAAGTTCGTGCTTTAGGATGCTTTAGTGCCAGAGGCAATAAAGTAGCGTCGCGACGGGAACACCTCACAATCTTCGAACCAGCGCTTGAGGTTTTCTTCGTACCAGCTTGGTTGCTTGTTGACTAGCACGACTCGCCCGCCCGGCCGAAGCGAACGTTGGGCTGCGGCAATGAATTTTTCGGCGATATGAAAATCTCCGTAATAGGGAGGATTTGCTAGGGCCATGTCGTAGGAATCGGGGGCGCCATACAATCCGGTGGGATTTATTTCAAAGGTAATGTTCTCCAAGTGATTCAGTTTGATACCCCGTTTTAGGCAGTCGATGGCTCTCGCATTGGAGTCAACTGCATGGATGTGAGCACTCGGGTCCCGCATCGCGAGTCCGATTGCTACAGAACCGCTACCACATCCGATATCCAGCAATCGCGCCTGTGGGTAAACATCTACGGCATCAAGCAGCTGTCTGGCTCCGTTGTCCAGTTTGCGATGTGAGAAGACGCCTGGTCTAGTCACTAGCTTTATCAGCTCGTCGCAATCTCGAAAGGCAAGCTCACATGAGAAGTCTTTCACCTTCTTAAGTTCGGCCGTCTTTTCGATCCAATAGACCTTTCCACGCTTATGATTCGTGCACTTAATACTCTTTTCAAATGACCTCAGTTGATTTAGGAGCCAAGTGTCCTCTTTATTATCAACGGAAGCCATTAGTCTCCCGCCGATACGTAGTTTGCAAAAAAGTTGCTGCAAGTAATCACGTGCCAATTCCGCTTCGCCGGTGCTGACTAGGCTAAGTAACGCGAGGTCAAATGAGTCGCTTGGAGCATCCGCCTCGCAACTTATCGACAAATTGGGTGGGGGCGAGGTGTGCTGATTGTCTGAGTCTAGCGAGAATTGCAACAAAGTTCGATTCGCCTGAAATGAATCGATATGCCAACATGTCGCCTCAGCATCTTTCCAGTTTTGGCTGATCCATTGGGCAGCTTGGTGCCTACCCGAGGAAACGCTAAGAACCTTCAAAGTCCCGGGTTGAGCGGGCACGGGTCGTTTGCTTGCTTCCCAGGATTTCAATTCCCCAATGAGCAGCGTTTCTTCAAGTCGCGGCAGAGAGCGTTTCGAGGCTTGGCCATCAAAGTCTTCTATCGACATTTACACATTCCGAAGCAGCGTACTTAACGCAAAAAAGTTTTCTGGGTTTTTGGCTCGTGCGAGATCGAGGCGTCACGGTACCCGCATTAACGTGCGAGTTCAACCGTTACCAGTGTCGGACATGCAAAAAGTCTGTCTCGCGTTCCGTGGTTTCGGTGGTCCGAATCCTAGTTCAGTCAGGAGAAATTTGCAAATTCGTGGAAATCCCGCGGCGGTTTTTCGAGAAAATCGTCTCTTGAGGGCCGAAACTTTGGTTACACCCGAGGGTTTACATTTCTTGTGGTTTTTGCTTTTACCCATCATGTCGTGTTCGGCCACTTCAAGGAAGGGCGGGCAGAACGGAGAAACGAAGGCGATCATGTCGATACTTTCTGTCCCAAGCACGCTAGATGCTTCAGCCATCCAACACTCATTGCGGCACTCGCAGTCAACAACAATGGAATCGACCGTACAAGTCGCGGTTCTGATAGTCGACAACGACAAAAAGGCTCAAAAGAGCATCTTTGACGTCGTTTCGCGTCGAGGTATCAGTTGCCAAGTTTTTGAATCAGCTTCCATTTTTCGTCAGCTCGTTACCAAAGAGCCTGTCGGTTGCATGGTCATCGGAAGCGAGCTTGATGATTTGCCTGGTATTGATTTGCTAAGATTGTTGTCGACAAAAGGCTGGAATATTCCCACGATCATAACGGCTCAGTCCGCGACGGTGGAATCGTGTGCGAATGCGTTTTTAAACGGGGCTGTGGCTTACCTTGAGAAGCCTTTTTCTACGGAAGGCTTGGAATCGAGCCTATCTAGAGCAATCGAACTTAGTACCAAGAAAAGGTTGGGTGACGAGAAACGGCGAGTTGCCGTTGCAAAGCTTGGGTTGTTGACACAGCGAGAGAAGGAGGTGGTTGCCAAGATCGTCCAGGGGTTGCCGATTAAAAGTATTGCAGCTCTATTTGGGACGAGTTTCCAAGCTGTCGCTCGTCATCGTCAGCGAATTTTGGACAAGCTAGGACTTTCCAACGACGTAATACTGACGCGATGGGTTTTGGAGATGAACGTGGTGGATCAGTTACCTACAGCACCAGCTGACCACGGCTGATTCCTTTTTGTCGCCCCACCCGGTCGTTCCTCTTCGGGCGGATACATGTTGATCACTCGTAAGCATTGTTGTTGGCGATCACTGAGTGCCTCATCCGCCATCGCTGAGCTCCGAGTGTTTGGATCTTCCCAATCTCAGCGTGAGCGTTCTTGCGTGGCGAACGTCTGTGATCGCTGACTCAATCATCTGAGGCGTAAGACGGCAAGTCGGAACGAAGCTTTGAGAATTAGTCGACATTCTGTCCATGCACATCTGGGTAGCTAGATTGCAGTGGCGTTGTTACCAAACATGTGATCATGAAGGGCTTTGGCGGCTTCGAGAGTTGGGAAGAAACTTACTTCATCTCAAGGGTAATGCAGACAACCAAGTCGTTTTGAGCTGTAACACTCCTTTGATCGATAGGCCAACGGCGGGTTCCCTCGGGTTGGGCCATTTGGTTTTTCATCTCGAGGGGAGCTCTAAGGTGGGAGCGACTTCATTGCTCAGATTAGAGAGGCTAATTCTTTGTTCGTTGCTTTCGTTAAAGATCGCATGAGAAGCATTTTGGAGGTCTTACTTGTTTGGAAACGGGGGAAGTTCTGCTTTGGAGGGCTCCTTTTGGGGGGGCGTAGTTCAGAATTGTGAAGCGATTTGGTTAGGATGGACAAAAAAGGTCTCGAACCTCAGTTTTCGGGTCGCCACGAACGGGAGGGGGATTTGTTTGCAGGCTTCAAACGCTGTACAATCCCGGTGAGATCCTCGGATCCATGCCGAACTTTTACCTAGGCAATTGGCTCACTTCGTCGGCAAATCGCTGCGGAGTTGGATTACTAGAAAGATTGGAGTTTTCCTGTGCAAGTAAACGTATCAGCCCGTCATGGTCATCTAAAGCAAGAAGATCAGGCCATTATCGTCGAGAAGGTCGAGCGAGTGCGTCGATTGTTTGATCGCATTAATTCCATTGACGTCACAGTGGATTTGGGGCACCAGGAACGGCCGAGTGTAGAAATAAATGTCTCAGCTGAGCACGCTCCTGATTTTGTTGCTTCGACGGATTCTCAGTCAATACTTGCAGCTTTGGACTTGACGATTGCCAAGGTTGAACAGCAAATTCGCAAACACAAAGAGAAAGTAACGGATCACAAAGCCGCGAGCGTAAAGCACACCGGAGGCGAGTCCGTTTAATCGTATTGTAAATTCGCATCGTAGTTTCGCCTTGCTGGAGGAGATCTGGCGAGGATAAAGTTCAATAAATAGCCTTATTCGGGCCACATGATTCATTGGAAGGATTTTATAGTCCATGAAGTTTTCTGCATTTGTTTCTCCGAAAGCCATTCGGTCCAGTTTGACTGCCAATTCGAAAGAGGGGGTCATTGCCGAGTTAGTTGATGCATTGGTCGAGGCTGGAGAGATCAAGGAGTCGGACAAAGCCGACATCATTAAGGCGATAATGAAGCGAGAGGAGCTGGGTAGCACTGGGATTGGTCGTGGTGTTGCTGTTCCTCATACCAAGCACGCGAGCGTGGAAAAGTTGGTAGGGACGGTAGGTGTGAGTCCAGATGGGTTAGATTTTGAATCGCTCGATGGTCAAGACGCATCGTTGTTCTTTTTGTTGGTTTCGCCGCCTGATCGTCCTGGCGATCATTTGCGAGCTTTAGAGAATATCTCACGTCAGTTGAGGGACGACACATTCTGTCGCTTTCTTCGTCAATCCAAGACGGCGGAGGACATTCTTCACTTGTTGGACGAGGCTGACAGCAATCAGTTTGGTTCTTAATAGGATTTAATGGCTCCTGTAATGCAGCACTGCGTTGTTACAGTCAAGAACCCCGAGGGGTTGCATATGAGGCCTGCCGACCGGCTGGTGCGTACGGCTTCGACTTTTCAATCTCAGATCGAGTTGGAGCGAGCGGGTCAGGTGGCAGATTGCCGTAGCATATTGAGCTTGTTGACCTTGGGGGCGACCCAGGGTTGTGAGTTAGTGCTTCGGGCGCAGGGTCCTGATGCAGAAGCTGCGATTCAAGCGATAAGTTCTTTGTTTGATTCGCAATTTGACGAGTTAAATGCTTCGCCTGCGTAGCTCGTTGATTGAAAGTTGGTACTCATCACAATTAATTCAGTCAGAGGTTTGAACGGATTCATGGTAGTGAACCCGCACCTTATTGTCAGGAATCGGGCCCAGCATGCTTGAGCTGCAAGGAATCGCGGTATCGCCTGGCGTCGCGATCGGACGGGCTATGGTGTTCGATCGGGAAGGATATCGCATTACGCGATGTCTGGTAAAGCCTGGAGATGATATCCACGAATGGCAGCGATTGAATGACGCGATTGAAGACGCCCGTCTGTCACTTGAGACGACGCAAAAGTCGACCTCTGAGTCGATGGGCGAACGGATGGGGAATATTTTTTCGGCACACCAGCAAGTGCTAATGGACCCGCATCTTAAGTCGGAGTTAGAAAGTTTGATTCGTACGAAGCAATACTCCGCAGAGTATGCTGTCAGTGAAGTCTTTAGTCGGTACGCGGCTGTGTTTCGCAAGTCCTCGAGTTCGTTCTTGGTTGAGCGAGTGAACGACGTTCGGGATGTAGAGCGATTATTGCTGGAAAGGTTGACGGGCCAGCCGTTAGCCACATTAAACCAGTTGTCTCCGGAGACTATCGTTGTTAGTCACGATTTAACCCCGGGTGAAACGGCATCGTTTGATCGAACCCGCGTTCTTGGTATCTGCACAGAGGCAGGTGGTCCGGGTGGACACACCGCGATCGTTGCCAGGGGAATGGAGATCCCGGCGGTTGTTGGTGTTGGGAACTTCCTTCATAACATTCGCAGTGGTGACGAAGTCATCGTAGATGGGCACTTGGGGCGGATCATCGTATCGCCTGATGAAGCCACAAAAGCGCATTACTTAGAGCGTCGTCAATATCGTCAGTCGATCATTCTGAAACTGGATGAATTGCGGGATTTGCCTGCGTGCACCAGTGATGGAGTTCGTATTCAATTGATGGCGAATGTAGAATTTCCTTCCGAAGCTCCGACGTGTATAGCTCGTGGAGCGGATGGGGTTGGATTGTATCGCACAGAGTTCCTTTACTTGGGCCACACAAAAGAGCCCACGGAAGAGGAACACTTTCAAGCATATGCGCAGGTCGTGCGTGATATGCAAGGTCGACCGGTCGTCATCCGTACCTTGGATTTAGGTGCGGACAAGATGGGTTTGTCACGTCCAGCGGAGCCTGAGAATAATCCATTTCTCGGTCTTCGTAGTATACGGCTCAGCCTGAGAAATCCTCCGTTGTTCCGTATTCAATTGCGCGCCTTGCTTAGGGCTGCGTGTCTAGGTGATGTACGAGTCATGTTCCCCATGATTACCACCTTGGATGAGCTCCGCAGCGCGAGGTTTCTTCTGCGATCCGTCGCAGAAGATTTGGCTTCTGAAAATGTTCATGTGCCTCGGGCCGTTCCTGTAGGAATGATGGTCGAGGTACCTGCAGCAGTTCTGATGTTAGATCGATTTATCGAAGAGATCGATTTCGTCAGTATCGGAACCAATGATTTAACACAGTACACGCTCGCCGTAGATCGGAGCAATGATTCCGTTGCCGATCTATATCAAGCGTGTGATCCATCGGTCTTGCGGCTGATCCAACGTACGGAGCAAGTCGCTAGCCAACATCAAAAGTCGACCAGCGTTTGCGGGGAAATGAGCAATAATCCTGCTTATTCATTGCTGCTGGTCGGAATGGGAATTCGGACATTAAGTACTGCGCCCGCCGCAATTCCTATCCTCAAGAAAGCGATTCGTTCCGTGACGGTTGGGCAGTGTGAAGCCATGGCTTGGCGAGCATTGCGATTATCGACGGCCCGAGAAGTAGACGCATTCTTGATGAACCAATTAGCCGGGCTGGTGCCCGAAATCGTCTTACAGGCTTGAGGCAACGTTGACGCATTGTTAATGCCAACGACCTTAGGTTCGACGATCCATAACAAAATAAATGCAAGTAGAATAAGACTGCGATCCATTCGCAACGAACTAGTCCCTCGCACGTCGGGAACTGTTTCGCATGGTAGGTGCTAGCCACATCGACATGATCGTCATGGAAGCGGTTAGAAGGAATGAATTGATCTATGAAAAAGGAAATGCTTATCAACGTATCCCAGGCTGAGGAGTGCCGGATTGCATTGCTCGAGGACGGGATCCTGGAAGAACTTTATACGGAACGGACCAGCCAAGACAATTGGGTTGGAAACATCTACAAAGGGAAGATCGTTAACATCGAGCCGAGTATCCAGGCGGCGTTTGTTGACTTCGGGGTTGGCCGCAACGGTTTTTTGCACATCAGTGATGTCGAGCCGCAATACTTTCGTCAAGCAGGCTATGATCCGAGCGAGATCATGGATGAGCATTATGACGGGTACGACGACGGTGAAGACGACGCACCAGATGGGGAAAAGAGTAAACACCACAAAGGCCCACGCAAAGGGGGTAAGTTGCGTAGCGGCCGGCCTCGGTTCAAGCCCCCCATTCAAGAAATCTTCAAGCGTGGTGACGAGGTGCTTGTTCAAGTTATCAAAGAAGGGATCGGTACCAAGGGCCCAACTCTTTCGACCTACATCAGCATTCCAGGACGATATCTAGTTCTCATGCCAGCGCTCGGTCGGGTTGGGGTAAGTCGCAAGATTGAGGACGAAGACGAACGACGAAAACTCCGCAGCATTATGCTCGACATGCAATTACCCAAGGGAGTTGGATTTATCGTTCGAACAGCAGGGCAGGATCGTACTCGGAAGGAGCTATCTCGTGACGTCGCATATTTGCTCCGGTTGTGGAAACTCATTGTCAAGCGAGTTAAGTCGACACCAGGTCCGTGCGATATCTATGAAGAAAACGATATCATGATTCGCACCATTCGCGATACGTTTACCGAGGACGTTGATACGATTGTCGTGGACGAAGACGCAGCCTATCAGCGTGCACTCGATTTCCTCGAACTAGTGATGCCACGTTTCGTCGATCGGCTGAAGAAGTTCGATGAAAAAGTTCCATTGTTCCACCATTATAAACTTGAGCAGGAAATCGCTCGGATTCACCAAAGAGTTGTTCCTTTGAAGGGTGGTGGCTCCATTGTGATCGACCAGACCGAGGCGTTGGTTGCTGTCGATGTTAACAGTGGGAATTTTCGAGGCAACGAAGAGAACGCAGAGGAAAACGCGTTTCACCTCAACATGGCTGCGGCGAAAGAGATCGCGAGGCAATTGCGATTACGGGATCTCGGCGGTGTGATCGTCAATGACTTTATCGACATGAGAAAAGAGAGTCATCGTCGAAAGGTGGAAAAGACGTTGAGGGACGCGATGAAACGCGATCGGGCGCGGACCAAGATCTTGCGAACCAGTCCATTCGGCTTGATCGAAATGACCAGGCAACGGATTCGCCCAAGCTTCAAAAAGAGTGTGTACGAGGATTGCCCCTGCTGCAAGGGGCGGGCTGTGGTCAAGACGGCTGAAAGCATGTCTATCGAGGTAACTCGGTTGTTGATCATGGCATGCCAGCTGCCTGGTGCATCCCGTGTAGTGGTAAAGGTTCACGAAAACGTGGCTGCGTATTTGAACAATAAGAAGCGAAGAGACTTGATCAAGCTCGAAGAGTTGACTGGTGTGAGCGTTTTGATTCATGGAACCGATAGTTTGTTTCCAGAGCATCTAGAAATGGAATGTCGTGACAAAGCGGGAGCAATAGTTTCTTTACCATTCATGGGCAACGCGTGATGCGAATATGCACCCAGTCAAGATTGGTAGTTACATAGTTGATGGAACTGGGCCGATGATTTTGATCGCAGGCCCGTGTGTCATTGAATCGCTTGATAGTTGCTTGCAGATCGCAAGCCATGTTTCCGCCGAGTGCGAGAGGCTTGGTATTCAATACGTATTCAAGGGGTCCTTTGATAAAGCCAATCGGACCAGTGGTGGTGCGTTTCGAGGTTTAGGGATTGAGGCAGGGCTCGAGATTTTGCAAGGGGTCCGAGAGCGGCTTGGTTGTCCGGTTACCACGGATGTGCATATTCCCGACCAAGCGAGCCAGGTAGCCGAAGTGTGTGATCTTTTACAGATTCCGGCTTTCCTAGCGAGGCAAACCGATTTGATTGTGGCATGCGCCGAAACGGGTAATCCACTGAATATCAAAAAGGGGCAGTTCATGGCTCCCTCCGATATGAGATACGTTTTGGATAAGGCCAGAGCTATTTCCTCGACCGGTGTGATGCTTTGTGAGCGAGGGACTTTTTTCGGTTATGGTCGATTGGTAAATGACATGACCGGATTACCATTAATGAGAGAGATGGGAGCTCCCGTCATTTTCGATGCAACCCATTCCGTGCAGCAACCGGGGGGGCTCGGTGGCGCGACAGGAGGCAATCGAGCCATGGTGGAGCCATTGGCTCGGGCTGCGGCAGGAGTCGGGGTAGATGGATTTTTTTTCGAGACACATCCTGACCCTTCCAAGAGTCCTAGCGACGGACCTAACATGGTACCACTCGAACAGTTCGGTGGGGTGATTGAGCGGGTGCATACCGTGTGGCGAACCGTTCGCCCGTGGATGTCGTAGAGTTCATAATGGTTATACCGAACAAAAACAACACAATGCCTTCAGGTCAAAATCAATTCTGCGGTCACTCTACAGGCGGTAAGGTAATTTCTTCTGCTTTCAGGCGCGGCAAAGGGGTGATGTTATCGCTCTTTTGTGTTTTGATAACGGTCATTGGGTGTGACAATAGTGCTCAGGATCGGATTTCCAGAATTGAGCAACGAAAAACGGTTTCCAAAGAACGCAAGGATGCATTGAAGGATGCTTTTTCCTATCTCCCACAGTTGATACGCCTTAATCGAACAGCTGCTTTGAAGGAAATTCGACAGCAACTCAATACTTGGGCGGGGAGCGTAGAGGCCCCCAAGGAATGGAAGTCATCGGAGCTTTTATTCTCAGTCTCCCCTTCGTTGCGAAGTATAGATTTTGCGCAGAGGCTCGACAAACTCGAGTTCGGAGAGCCAGAGTGTGAGTATTTATTGCAGTGTCAAATTCTAAGCAACGTCAGCAAATGGGTGTTGGATTTACCCTACAGGGATCCGTTGTTTGCCAAATGGTTGGAGTCCCAAAAGGGGCAATTGGAGCAGGAAAATTTTCAGCGTCTGGAGACAACGCTTAAATTGTTCGATTGGACGATGGCGAATGTCGGATTGATTGGCTCGCCTAAAGATGTCGAGCAATTGGTAACCAATCCCGTTTCTGCCAGCTCCGATCAAGCGCCCGTTTTTCGCCAGTTGCCATGGCAAACACTTATGTTCGCTAGCGGCGACCGATGGGAACGAGCAAGATTGTTCACGCAGTTACTTTTTTCTCAGGGCATCGATTCCTGCGTGTTAGCGTTACCGAGCCTCAGTGGCGCGACGGAGGATTCTGCACTGCGATTGTGGTGTGTTGGAGTTCCGATTCAAGGGGAGATTTATCTCTTTGAGCCACAGTGGGGACTACCGATCCCAAGTCAAGAGAATAGCGGCGTAGCAACATTGCGAGAAGCGCGTGCAAATGCCAATGTTTTAAGACGTGGCAAGGTTCCTGGACTATTCGAATATCCCGTCGAGCAGAAAGATTTAGAACAGCTGGTTGCGCTGGTGGATTTCGATCCATTTACGGTTGGAAAAACTATGGCAACTGTTCAGAAATCATTGGTGGGAGCGAATCGTATTCGATTGAGTACAGATGTCGATGCATTCCAGGAGGTTCTGCAAACCTCTGCCGAGAATTTGCAAGTTAAGCTCTGGAACGCGCCGTGGCTATCCTACGTCTACAATAATTCTGTTCGAGAGCGTCTAAACGAAAATTCTCCCTTCTCTGTTCGATACATGGAGCGATATGGTGCCTTGGTAACGGACACCCCCATAAGTCGAGCACGCATGTTGCATTTTAAAGGGAAGTTCGATAGTTCGATTGAGGAAGTTGGCGCATTGCGATCTTATATGGATTACCGCGTGGATGAGCAAACTCTTCGAGAAATGATGGTCAGCAAGGACGTTCAAAAAGAGCTCGGATTGGTTCGCGGAGAGTTTGAACCACTGGAGGTTTACAACGCTAAGCTAGGGTTGGCGCAAACCTACTTCCGGCGATCGAAGTTTGATGTTGGAATGTATTTGGCAATGGCCAACATGGATTTGGGAAAACCTAAGACCGCAATCAATTGGCTCACGGAAAGGACACTGCAAATAAAAGGCTCTGAGTATTGGCACTCACACGCTTACTATTTGCTCGGAAGAATGTATGAGCAAGTTGAGGATTATGTCGCGGCAGAGGAGGCGTATAAGTTTGAGGCATCGGCTCAGGCTGCTGGAAATCGAATTCGATCGCGGAAGCTTCGTCAGGAGTTTGCCAGCGCTTTTGAGGGGGCACAATGAATGTTGATTCGAACAATGTTTTTCGTGTGTGGACCAACACGAATTTTCCTGAAGACGTTCGCCGGTTGTTGGACGAGGGCCTTAAGACTGCCGAGCTAGTGTATGCAACGCAGACCTTCGCAGGGAATCTGATCAGTTCTCCAGCAGATGGTGCTCTCGAAATGGCGACTATCGCGTTTGGTCAGCCTGATGCAGAACAGCTACTGCGGTTACCAGATATCCGCTGGGTTCATCTCACCTCCGCAGGTTACACCAAGTACGATCGAGAGGATTTACGAGCCGTATTCCGAAAGCGTGGGGCAGTTCTAACCAACAGTTCAAGTGTTTACGCTGAACCGTGTGCACAACATGCCATGGCAATGATCTTAGCGTTTGCGCGACAGTTACCCATGTCATGGAAGGAGCAGTTCACCAATCGTGCTTGGTCCGATGCTTTGATTCGTCGGCAATCGGTGCTTCTGAATGGTAAGAATATCATCATTTATGGCTATGGAGCTATTGCGAATCGGCTCACCGAGTTGCTAAAGCCGTTTGGGGCCAATATTGTTGGTGTGCGTCGGAAGGTGACTGGTAATGAGTCCGTTCCAATGGTTTCATTGCAAGATCATAGTTCGTGGCTTGAGCAGGCTGATCACGTTATAAACATTTTGCCAGCTAGTGACGCTACCGTTGGTTTCTTTGGTCGAGACACGCTTAGCAGGCTTAAAAAGACGGCTTATTTCTACAATATTGGACGGGGGGTAACCGTTGATCAAGACGCATTGGTTGAGATGCTGAATCATGGCGATGTCGCCGGGGCTTATCTCGATGTGACGGATCCGGAGCCATTGCCGATCGCGCATCCTCTTTGGACGGCACCGAATTGTTACATTACCCCCCATACTGCGGGAGGTTTTCGGGGGGAGATGGAGCGTTTAGTAGGGCATTTTCTTGGCAATTATGTTCGATTTGAATCGGGTAAAGAGCTCATAGACCGCGTGTATTAGGGGATTGCGGTACTGTCTAGCGAATCGCTATCGAATGCGGGGTAAAGGGCTTTCGTACGATTGTGAAATTTAGCTTTTTACGGTACAATCTGCCGCCACATAGTAGCTCGAAAAACCAAGGAATTTGAAGGTTTTTCGAATGGGCTACCCGGGCGATTTTTCGTTCAAGTTCCTCGTAACCGATCGGTGCTGTTTCCGTGTCTAATGTACCTCCCGATGACGACTTCGATCCAAACGATCCTGCCAATTTGCCGACAGCGGGAGGCGATGGTTCAAACGGCGGTATGCTCGGCGAGCGGATGATCGAAGAGGCGATCGAAGATGAACTGCGTAATAGTTATTTGACTTACGCGATGAGCGTCATCGTAAGCCGCGCGTTGCCTGACGTGCGCGATGGGCTTAAGCCCAGTCAGCGTCGTATTCTTGTTGCTATGAACGACTTGAACCTGACTCCAGGGGCATCGCGGGTCAAGTGCGCTAAGATTGCTGGTGACACGTCCGGTAACTATCACCCGCACGGCGAAGCCATTATCTATCCTACGCTTGTTCGTATGGCCCAGGAATGGAATATGCGACATACCTTGATCGATAAGCAAGGTAATTTTGGTTCGATTGCAGGTTTGCCCGCAGCGGCCATGCGATATACAGAAGCCCGATTAGCAGCTCCAGCCGCGATGATGCTGGATGATCTTAAGCAGGATACCGTAGACTTTATTCCGACGTACGATGAGCGTCGAACCGAACCAGTCGTATTGCCTTCCAAATTCCCGAACTTGCTCGTAAACGGTGCACAAGGTATTGCGGTTGGGATGGCGACGAGTATCCCACCGCACAATCTGCGTGAAATCTGTGCGGGGCTCATCAAGTTGATCGATGATCCTGAAACCACGATTTCGGAGCTTTGCGAAATTGTCCAGGGACCAGATTTCCCAACAGGTGGTATCATCTGCGGTCGCTACTCGATTCGCCAGGCGTACAGCACGGGCCGTTCGACAATCGTTGTTCGCGCTAAGGTCGACATAGAAGAAGGTAAGAAAGCTCGTCTCATCGTTCGAGAGATTCCCTATCAACAAGCTCGTGATCGTGTCGTCGAGAGAATCGCTGACTTGGTTCGCGGGGACCGAATCAAAGGTATTTCTGCCATTCGCGATGAAAGCGATTTGAAAGAACCTGTTAGAATTGTGATCGAATTAAAGCAGGGCCAAGATCCACACATTATCTTGAACCAGCTCTATCAGTTCTCCTCGCTACAAGAAACCCACTCGATCATTCTTTTAGCATTGGTTGATGGTAAGCCACGAGAGCTAACCCTCAAAGAAATGATGCAGGAATTTATACGTCACCGCGTCATTGTGATTCGACGCAGGACACAATTCCTACTAGCGAGTGCACGAAAGCGCAAGCATACCATCGAGGGATTGTTGCTGGCTCTGGCCGATATCGACCATATCATCAAGATTATTCGAAACAGCCGAACTCAGGCAGAGGCCAAGGAAAAATTGATGGGTGTAGAATGCCCTGCGTCGATGATGGAACGCGCACTGGGTGATAGAGGCTTCGCAGATTTCGTGCTTGAACGTGGTAAGAATGACATTTACACACTCACCAGCGTTCAGACTGATGCGATATTGCGCATGACCCTGGGGCAATTGGCTGGTTTGGAACAGGAAAAACTCTCTCAAGAGCATTCGTCCCTGCTCGACGAAATTTCCGAGTATCGAGATATTCTGGGGGATCAAACCCGAATTTATGGCATGATTCGAGCGGATCTCGAAGACATCGCGCGTCGATTTGGAAATGACCGCAAGACCGTAATCGATGGAGAAGAGCTCGGTGATTACAACATGGAAGACCTCATTACAGAGGAAACCATGGTGGTTACCATTTCAACGTCTGGGTATATCAAGCGAATTCCCGCTACGACCTATCGAGCTCAGAAGCGAGGCGGCAAAGGTATAACTGGCATGAAGGCTGAGGAAGAGGATCCAGTGGAACACCTCTTTGTTGCCAGCACCCATGCGTACTTATTGTTCTTCACGAACCAAGGCAAAGTGTACTGGCAAAAGATTTGGGAAATCCCACAACTAAGCCGCGAAAGCAAGGGAAGAGCTATCGTTAATTTGCTAAATCTGGCACCGGAAGAAAAGATTCGCGATTGCGTCGTCGTCCGCGATTTCAACCTGCCCGGTCACTTTATGATGATGGCAACCAAGAAAGGGGTCATCAAGAAAACGGCACTTGAACAATATAGTAGGCCGAAGAAGGGTGGCATTATCGCCATCAAGCTTCGGGAGGACGACGAGTTGGTTGATGTCGTAGTCACGAAGCCAAACGATCAAATTGTCTTAGCTACCGCTAATGGCATGGCGATTCGATTTGCCGAAAGTGATGCTCGCCCGATGGGCCGAAACACCTCTGGGGTGAAGGGTATTTCCTTGAAGAGTGGAGACGAAGTTGTCGGTATGGTCGTTGCGGATCCGACTGCAACGCTGCTTACAGCTTGCGAGTTCGGATATGGCAAACGTACCAGTTTCGGACCCGGCGACGAGATGGCGGGCAAAGAGCAGCCGCCACTAGAGGATGAAAATGGAGAACCAATTGTTTCGGATGAAGCTCTAGCTGACGAAACACCTGATGAGCCCGAAGCCGACGACGTAAGTTCCTCCAATCGATATCGAACACAGCGACGAGGTGGTAAAGGGGTTATCGATATCAAGACGACCAAACGCAACGGTAAAGTGGTCGGGGTTGTTCCTGTTCAAGATTCCGACGATATTCTCATGATGACCGTACGAGGTAAGATCCAGCGGATTGCCGCGTCTGATGTTAGCGTTATCGGACGCAACACTCAGGGGGTGCGGATCATGAGTCTCGATGAGGGAGATTCACTTACCGCCTTAGTTCGCGTTCCGCACGAAGATATCTCCGAAGAAGAAGCATTGGCTGCCCAGGCAGTCATCAATCCACCGGTTTTGTCAAACGAAACTTCGGCGGCTGCTGAAGAAGTCGATGCCGATGATCAAGACTCGGAAGGTGCTTCTGGCGATATCGAAAACGGCTCGGGCGACGAGGTTCAATAAGCGTGTTCAGGCATTTGACACGGTCGCGAACCGGATATTAGCTCATTGATTCCATTATGAATCCTGTCAACTCCAAGGTGGATGCGTCATGGGCAACCGATAAGCGGCTGGTTGTGCTGGTATGTACCTACAATGAAAAAGCCAATCTTCCGGAGTTGTTTCAACGCATCGATTTGGCAATTCCCGGTGTTCCCATATTGGTCGTGGATGATAACTCTCCCGACGGAACCTCGAATTGGGTCCAAGAGCACGCAAAGTTGAGGCCCCAGACTTATCTAATCACGCGAACCGGAAAGTTGGGTTTGGGGACAGCCATTCGTGAAGGAATGCAGTTCGCAATCGAGCGCGAATACCATTGGGTACTCAACTTGGATGCAGACTTAAGTCATGATCCCGCCGCGATGGAAAAGCTCTTGGCAAAATCTGATGATAACGACTTGGTGATTGGTTCGAGATACGTAGCGGGTGGGGGCCTGGAAGGGTGTTCCTGGAAACGTATTCTGGTTAGCCGGTGTGCAAACGCGTATGCAAAGTTCGTCGTTGGATGGCGAGTTAACGATTGCAGTAGCGCTTATCGATTATATCGTGTGAGCGAGTTGGCCAAGCTGAATTGGTCGCAGATCCAAGGCAAAGGGTATGGATTCCTCGAAGAGATCCTTTGGCATCTGACGCAGCAGACAAAACGTTGGACCGAAGTTGGAATTGTTTACACGGAGCGTAAAAAAGGTGACTCGAAGATCTCCATTAAGGAAGCTCTTTCCACAATTTCGTCTTTGCACCGAGTAGCCGGTCTCAAGCGAATGAAGAAGAACAAAACTTCAAAATGAAGTAAGGGACCGGAACTGCTAAGCCTAAGTTGCGCCGAGCAGGACGGGTACGTCTTCGCCGACAGTCCAATTTTTAAAGTCGTTCGCATCGCGATAGACTTTGCGATAGACCGTGTCTCGCTCAACTGGTTCTCGTCCCGCCTCGATTATAAGTTGTTTGATCTGCTCGACGGAAAGCATCTCGGGAGTTGTCGCGCCGGCATCATGGTAGATTAACTCGTGCCGTACGGTTCCGTCGATATCATCCGCTCCATATGAAAGTGCCGTTTGTGCGGTGCCAATACCAAGCATGATCCAATAGGCTTTGATGTGAGGTACGTTGTCGAGTATTAGTCGGCTGATCGCCATGGTGCGGAGGTCCATTAAGGCGGACGGTTTTTTCAAATGCGAAAGCTTGGTGTTTTCCGGATGGAACGCCAGCGGAATAAACGTTTGGAATCCGCCTGTTTTATCCTGTAAATCTCGCAATTTGAGCAAATGATCAATGCGGTGATAGGCTTGCTCGACATGCCCGTAAAGCATCGTGCAATTGGTCTTTAAGCCAACTTCATGAGCCGCTTGATGTATCTCGAGCCATTTGTGGGAGTTAGCTTTGTGTTCGCAAATTTGATCTCTAACCTCAGGGTGGAATATCTCTGCACCACCTCCCGGCATGCTACCTAGCCCCGCGTCTCGTAAGTCCTGCAAAATGTCCTTGAGCGAATTCTTTGTCAAGAACTCGAACCAATTGATTTCTACGGCAGTCCACCCTTTGAGGTGTATCTGTGGATACGTGTTGTGGAGAATTTCGATAATGTGGCGATACCAGTCGTATCCACGTTGGTGATGCAATCCGCCGACGATGTGCATTTCGGTGCAACCGTTATCGACTGCTTCCTGGCCACGAGCCAGAATTTGTTCATCGTTCATTACGTATCCCTTCGGATCGCGAAGATCCGACCGAAATGCACAGAAGCGGCATCGGTAGACGCAAACGTTTGTGGGATTGAGGTGGGTGTTGATGTTGTAGTACCCAACGTTGCCATTGATTCTCTCGCGAACGAAATTTGCCAATTCACCTAGTTCGTGCAAAGACACTTCTGGGGAATACATAAAAATTCCGTCGTCCATGTTGAGCCGGCCACCATTTTCGACGGTGTCTCGAATTTTCCTCATTCGACTGCGAATGTCTGGAGCAATCATGACTGTACCTTAATTCGATCCATATTAGCGAAACCAAGCATCCAAGCTTCCCACCGTGAGGAAGAGAACGCTTATCACTGAGTTCAATTGAAAAAATGCCAAGTTTATTCGGTCGAGAGACCGGTCCGAAACAACGCTATGTTGCCATACGAGCAGTCCTGCGATGATAGTTAGTGCGATCCAAAAAAGAACGCCCAAGCTCAACTGCGTAGCGAAAATCGCCATCCCCGCCGCGATCAACCACATGATCAAGTGACTTATCTTGGCGACCATCATTGCGTTGCGAATTCCGATTTTAGCCGGAATGCTGTGTAGCCCGAGTTCTTTATCGACTTCATAGTCCTGGCAGGCGTAGATGATGTCAAAACCTCCAACCCAGAATAGTACTATGCTGCCAAGCCAGACCGCGGGTAGTAGGTCGCTTGGGTTCGACAAAACGTACTCGCCACGAAGGGCAACCCATGCACATATTGGTGCGAGCATTAATGCAACTCCAAGCCAATAATGGGCCATCCGCGTAAATCGCTTAGCCAGAGAATAGCCAGCAAGAAACAGTAGAACCGGGATCGCGGCAACAAGTGGGATGGGGTTCGGCAAAAATATGCCGCATCCGATTAAAAATGATAGGATGCAAACGCCACAAAAAAACCAAACGCCACGTCGACTTAGTTGTCCAGCAGGAAGATGTCGCCCCTTTGTTCGAGGATTAGCCGCGTCGAATTGATGATCGAGCAGTCGATTGATGGCCATCGCAAAACTACGCGCTGACACCATGCACACCAGAATTCCCAAAAGACTTAGCCAGCTCCAGCTCAAGTAAGTATTGTCCGGCAATGGGACTACATATGCCCAGAATGTTGCTAGTAGTGCAAAGGGCAAAGCAAAAATGGTATGACTGAACCGGATAAGTCCGAGATATCTCTTAACAGTTTCCCCGATGGCAGAAATGTTTGTGAGAGTTTCCACTACGCATTCCTTTCCTCAGAATGCGTCGATGCTGTTAGACCGGGCGCCTTTGGACCGCTTTGAGCGGGTGGTTCACCCCATCTCCGCATAAGGTTATGTGGGATATCAAAATGATCTAGTATTCGGGCGACGACGAAATCGATTATATCGAGTAGTGATTCAACACCGTGGTACCATCCGGGCGACGCAGGCAACACGATCGCGCCCGCTTGAGCGGCCCGGTGCATATTCTCCAATTGAAAAACCGACAGCGGTGTTTCTCTGGGTACGAGTAGCAGTTTTCTATGTTCTTTTAGGTGGACGTCCGCTGCACGAACAACCAAGTTGTTGCTTGCTGCGTGGACTATGCCCGAAAGGGTTGAGCCTGAGCACGGGCATATTACCATTCCCCGAGTTAAAAACGAACCGCTAGCGATTGGCGTTAAATAATCCGAATGGTTATGGATCTGACACATCTCAAGATAATTGTGAACTTCTTCGTCCGAGAGAGGGGCCCATCGATTTTCACCAGGCCAAGTATATCGAACAAGCGAGTCGATGCACCGATCAGCCGGCGTGGCTGGCAATCTCAGTTCCTGGCGAATGACCTCGCCCCCCGACGGGCTGACAACGATGTGGGTTGGGATGCGGGCTCGGGCAGCACATTGCAGTAATCGTGCCGCGTAGACGGCTCCACTGGCTCCGGTGATTGCCACAACCAAGGGTAGATCGGATGATCGGTTCATCTAGTTGTTCCGCCTATCGCACACCGGCTTTTAGTTTGGATGTGAAAGCACTGGGAGTGTCCAAGGGTTTCGTGCCACAATAGAGCGTGACAACTCCCATCGTCATTGGCATAAGTTCAACATCTTGTAAGCCAGCGCTTCTCATGACCGCTGCCAAGGCTTCGCCGCTGGGGAATTGCTGCACGCTTTGCGGTAAATACTCATAAGCGGATCGATCGTTCCTTGCCATCGCTTGACCGATCCTCGGTAGGATGTACTGGAAATAGGCGTTGTATAGCTGTTTAAGTCCGATCATGGTTGGCTTGGAGAATTCAAGCACTGCAACGGTTCCTCCCGGCCTGGTAACTCGTATCATTTCCCGGAGTCCTTTCAGGGTGTCGTTTACGTTGCGTAATCCAAACGCCACGCTGACGCATTGGAAGTAATTATCGCTAAAAGGCAAGTTCTGCGTGTCAGCCTCGACGAATCGCAGTTCATCGTGTTGCGGGAGATGCTTAGTCTGCTTTTCTCGGGCGATATCGAGCATTTGCGGGCAGAAGTCGGTTCCGACTATTTCGGTTCCGTGCCCAAGTCTTCTCGACATGGCGATTGCCAAATCTCCGGTTCCAGTGCATACGTCCAGAACCGGAACCCCAGGAAGGAGATTAAGTTTTTTGAGCGTTTTCGCTCGCCACCTCTTATCAATGTTTAACGAAAGAAGGTGGTTGAGCAAATCATATCGGGGTGCGATTTGCGCAAACATGTCCCTGACTCGCTCGGAGGACTTATCTAAAGTTGGATTCGAGCTTTGCATGGAACGGTTACCGGTACCAGTCATGGTGTAAATGAACTAAGACGATTCCGTATGACCGGTGAAACGGTTCTGTCGATAACAGTTTTCCAGGTTATAGTTTTAGCCCGAAAAGTTCTCCACCGTTTCCGCTACCTGTACCACCCTTGAGGGGGCCTTGGTGTTTTTTGACAGCGGGAGCCCGCGGTGGTTCTTCCACTTGAGGTTCAGGGGCCTTTTTCGCATCGCCTTCTGGACGAGCTTGAGTGGCTTTCAAAGAGAGTCCGATACGTTGCTGGTCTTTTTCGACCGACAGGACTTTGACCTCAACTTCTTGGCCCTCGCTTAGAACCTGTGCGGCGCTAGCGACTCGTCGATGAGCTAATTCGGAAATATGAATCAGTCCTTCGATACCGGTTGATATCTTAACGAAAGCCCCAAAGTTGGCTAAGCGTGAGACTGTCCCCTTAACAACCGTTCCGAGTGGGAATCTTGAATCGACGTCGGACCAGGGGTTGTCTTCTGCAGATCTGTAAGAGAGTCCGATTTTTCCTGTGACAGGATCAATCTTGTCAATCCGGACCTTGATCTTGTCCCCTTCCGCTAGGACTTCACTCGGGTGTTTGATTTTGTCCCAAGAAAGCTGGGTAATGTGAATAAGACCGTCCAGGCCGCCGATATCTACAAACGCGCCGAAGTCCATGAGCTTTCGGACGGTGCCATCGCACATTTGTCCGACTTCGATCGATGCGAGTCGCTCTTGCCTCTTTTCTTCTTTTTCTCGTTCGAGAACAGCGCGATGGCTTAGGACGAGGTTGCCTCGTCTAGGGTTGGCTTCTGTGACAACGCAGAGCAGTTTTTGACCGATGTAGTCGGCTGCAGATTCAATTCGGAAAACCGATAGCTGGCTGATCGGAATAAAGCCGCGAACATTTCCTACTTTGCATTCCACTCCGCCGGTATTTGCGCTTTCAATTTTCGCTTCAACAACGGCCCCTTCGTTCAAGTCATCCCAATCGTTGACTGCAACGGTTTCGCCGGGGATGGCGAGATCGTAGAGACCTTCTTCTGCGTTGAATGCACGGACGAGGACATCGACCTGGGCGCCTGGTTCGGGTGGGTTCTCGAATTGGAGCAGTGGGACGACACCTTCGTCGGGGCCACCGAGGCTTACAAAGACGTTTTGATTGTGAACTTTGATGATTTTGCCTGGGTATCGCGACCCATCCTCGAGGCGTCTGCCTACTTTGAGGTTTCGGTCGCCAATCATGAGTCCATCGAGGTCGGCATCTGCCAGGACATCGTTGAGGAGTGCGTCTTCGTCTTCGGAGCGATCGCGAGTGCTGGGAACGGGTACTTTAGGTGCGACGACGGGAGCGGAGTCTTTATTTCCTTTGTAGCGGGCAGGCATTGCCTCCGCGTCGATCTTTTCGGGAGCAGGCTCCGCGGGATGGCCTGAATTTGTGGGTTTTTCGGGGTTTTGAGATTTAGGGGAACGTTCTCGACCAGGCGATGCCTCTGGTTTCGATTGCTGGGCCTCTCGCATTCGTCGGATTGCTTCGAGATTAATGGGTCCGCCCGCTGCGTTAGCTGGGTCGATAGGAGCATTCGAATCGGTCATAGAGCTTAGTAATGGGATACGAAAAGGCCTCGAAATAAACACCCCTTTAGTGTACCAGCCCGGAACCAAAATGCCCAGGCTCGGTTCTCCCCTGCGGTTTTTTGTTGACTTTTGGAGGGATAGCCTTTTCTGGGGGGCTTTGTTCGCTATCCTTTGACAACCCTGCAGGCTTTCTCGTTTTCGCGTGACTTCCCGCATAGATCCGCGATTTTAGGGGGCCTACAGTTTGATTTGGATGGATTCGTTTCAAAGTTCATCCTAAATGCTTTCCTTGCCGCGTTTTTCCAGAATGCGTTCTCTTTGAAACCGCGTTATTTGCAACATTCAGTCCCTTAATAACCATCCAGATGATCGACACTTTTTTTGGAGTGATGATTTTCAACCAGGAAGTTGTTCCTGGTGATCTAGCCGTGATCGGTTTGTTGATTGTCTTGGAAGGACTCCTTTCCATTGACAACGCGTTGGTCTTAGGGATGTTGGCCAAGCGGTTACCAAAAAGCATGAGGGCTCGTGCGCTCTCATGGGGGTTGATTGGGGCGTTTGTATTTCGAGCCCTTGCCATTCTTTTAGCAGCGTCGCTATTGAAGTACACGTTCGTTAAGTTTTTTGGGGGAGCTTACCTGGTTTTCATCGCAGTTAAGCACTTGTGGTTTGAAAAAGGGGACGAGGCTGAGCAAGTCGTTTTGGATGAAGATGGCAATCCTCGACTGGTTGATGCAGAAACAGGCGAAAGTCTTGACATAGCAAGGGAGAACATCGAGATCGAGCAACGAGTTCCCGTGGGGGCTGAGTTGGTTACACAAAACCCAGAACTTGAAGCGATGAGACTGGCCGAGCGTTCAGCGGCCAAATCTGGTAAAGAGATCAAAGACATCAAGATTTCCTCGGAGAATTTTTGGCTCTTTTGGAAGACAGTTTTAGTTATCGAGATCACCGATATTGCATTTGCCGTTGATTCGATCCTAGCTGCGCTCGCACTGGCAGGAACCAATGAGAAAAAGCTTTGGGTTGTGATTACGGGTGGAATTCTCGGGCTGGTGTTGATGCGGTTTGCGGCTGCCGTCTTCGTGAAGCTGTTGGATCGCTTTCCAAGGTTTGAGATTGCCGCGTATTTGTTAGTTGCCGTAATCGGAATTAAGTTGCTCGCAGACTGGGCTTTTAACAGTGATTGGAGCTTTGATGGTTCAACATGGCTGGGTGCGTGGCAGCCATGGTTCGCGTCGCTGGAGGAAAAGCGAGTAGGGCTGGTGATGGCTTATGAGTCGTGGTTGACCAACTCGTGGCCATTCGGAATGGCTGCACATCATGCGCCGGATCTCGGAGTAAGAATTGCTCCGAAGCTTTTGGATTTCCATGATTTCCGGCGTCCAGAATGTTCTGGCTTCTGGTTAGTTATGTTAAGCTGTTTTTTCGTAGGCTTCCTACCTCGAAAGCATCAAGAGCCGTCCAGCGTTGGCGCACCTAATTAAGTTGCGTGCGGGCTGGTAATTTGAAATTATCTGTATTGGAATAGGACCCCGTGAAAATTCTTCTTGACGAAACGCGAATCGGCGAAGGCATACAGGAGCTGGCAGCAAAACTAAACCAGGAATACGCCGGTCGCTCGTTGACCATCGTTTCTATTATGACTGGCAGCTTGATTATGCTAGCGGATCTGATTCGGCGATTGGAAATGCCGGTTCGCATTAGTTTGATCCAGGCCAGTTCTTATCGCGGAACAACCGCGTCGGGGGATTTAACCATCCAAGATCAAATGATGTTGGATATATCGGATAGGGATGTGCTTCTTATCGATGACATCTTTGACACCGGTAAGACGCTAGTCGAAGTTACGAAACGATTAAAGACGCTCGGACCGAAATCTGTGAAAACCGCGGTCTTCCTAAACAAATCAGGAACGTCGCAGGTCGACGCGACTCCAGATTATGTCGTGTTTCATATTCCTAATGCGTTTGTAGTAGGCTACGGGTTGGATTACCAGGATCTGTATCGTAATTTGCCTTTCGTCGCCGTGTTGGAAGAGTCTGATATTGCCAATCACCCTGTGCATTAATGTCGGTTTCAGAGTCTTCATCGAATCGACTTTTGATCGTTACCAGACGCTTTTGGCCGTTTGCGGATGATCCGTGTCACCGGTTGTTGCATTGGGCGAGTCACCTTCGCGAGAAAGGCTCCCAGCCTCGCATTCTCACTGCACGATGGAACTCAGGTTGGCCTGATGTTACCGAAATTCGTTACATAACCGTGCACCGAATTTTGCCAGCTCCTAACTCGAATTGGAACGAGTCCTACCTTCAAAAAAACACAGTTCAGTGGCTCAACGTGCACGCCAACGAATTCGATGCCATTTATCTCGATCGTGTCGATGCACTTTCGCAAATACTTGTAAGCAAATGTGCATCATGGGACTTGCCAATAATTGGTCGCTTTTCTTTGAATGAATCCAGCATTGGGAACGCGCCTGCTGCGCGGCTTTCACCTCAGGTTGCGGCGGAGGTGTGTAAAAAATGCAACGTAGTAACAGTGACTAATGCTTCGGATCATCGATATTTAATATCCCAAGGGGTATCGGATTCGCAAATCGTCCGGGTTGAGGATCCGCCGGCAGCTTGGATTCATAGAACTGTGGAGAGTCGCGTTAATTCTAGGCGAAGTCTCGTAACCTTATCTTCCGATTTTGTTGTTCCAGATCGCACGGCGGTTATCGCACATATCGGCGCGACGGATTGGTCCTCGCTCAGGGAAGCGTTGGATTCTATTTGTGATCTATTGGACGCAGGAGGGTTGTTACGGGTTTGGATCGTAAACCCTAACATTTCTTACTCGGTAATTCATGAGTACCTCAAAGATCGTGGATGGCATAGAGAAGTTCTAATCTTTGATGGATTTGATGACCTGGAAGAATTAGCTAAAGCTTCGGATTTGTTGTGGGCTTCCAGTCCGAGCGAATCCGTTCAGTTTACTTTGCCCCTCTTCTTGGCTGCAAGCGTGCCAGTCATTGTTCGCGAGTCTGACGCGTTGCCAAAACTCTACAACGAAGTAATCAAGGGACGTACTTATGGTTCACCCACCGATTTAGCATTGTTACTGCATAGTTGGTATGCTAATCAGGATGTGGCGATAGACGAAGCCGCCAAGCTCCGGAATCAGTTGGCAACCCATTTTGGTTCGGTCAGCATCGCGGGTATTTGGAAAGACATACTGGGACGAATTTGCGATAAGAGGAAAGCATGAAAAGGATCGCATTGATTATCCCAACGCTCGACCAGGGGGGAGCCGAAAAACAAGCTTGCCTTTTGGCGGCTGGTTTGCCCCGAGAGCATTTCGAGGCCCATATTGTAGTCCTCACTCGAACGGGTCCACGAGAAGCTTGGTTGAGGGATCGCAATGTACCAATTCATATTATAGGTAAGCGGCACAAGTTTGATCCCACGTCCTGGTGGCGTCTCAAGCAACTTCTTGTGGAGCTTTCGCCTGATCTCGTTCATACATGGATCTTTGCAGCCAATGCCTATGGACGTTCCGCAGCGATTTCCGCCGGGGTGCCCGTTGTAATTGGCTCGGAAAGATCTGTCGATCCATGGAAATCCTGGTGGCAACTGGGTATCGACCGGTACCTGGCTAGGAAGACCAAGCGATTAACAACGAATAGCACCGGTGTTGTTGAGTTTTACACGGGGCATGGTATGGAGAGGGAATGGTTCAAAGTGATTCCGAATGCTGTAAGTCAGCCGGAATATGAGACCATCAGTCGCGAGGAGGCTGCCAGTCGTTTAGGAATTGATCCTGGCAGACGATGGATAATGTCTGTTGGGAGAATGTGGCCGCAGAAAGGGTACAAAGATCTCATTTGGTCGGCCGAAACCTTGAGGTCCTTTCGGGGGGATACCAGCTATATCATTATTGGAGATGGCCCAGAGAAACAACGCCTCGAACTATATCGTGATAACGTCAAAGCTGCGTCGCAGGTATTTTTCGTTGGGGAGAGAATCGATGTACCGCAATTACTACCTCACGCCGATTTACTTTGGAACGGTAGTCTCTACGAAGGGCAGTCCAATGTGATTTTGGAAGCAATGTTGAGTGGTGTCGCCGTAATCGCTACGGATATTCCAGGAAATCGAGATCTAGTCGATGATAATTTGACCGGCATGCTATATCCACTGGGGGACACCAACAAACTAGTGCAACTTTCGAATCGATTGCTGGAAAACGAGGAAGCCAGAAAACGCCTAACAACTAATGCGAAACAATTTGTTCTGACTAATCATTCAATCGATGCAATGATCTCACAGCACGTGCAATACTATTTAGACTGTTTAAAGAGTACATGATGAAACAGAACTATTTGAAAGTGGAATCGGGAGAGATCCGGGCGGAATTACACTTGAACTGCGAAGTCGAAATTTTTACTCATGGCCGCAGTGACCGTCACGCCAATTATAACGAGTTAATCGCAAAACAACTTGATGCGCCCATCGATTACCCTCCCGTAATGAACGGAATTTTGGAGGGGGATACGATCGCCATCGCTTTGGAGGATGATGTGCCAGATGGGACTGCAGTGGCTATAGCGACTGCGGATTATCTCTGTAATCATGGAGTTTCCCCTGTGCAGATTTCGATTGTTGTAGGGTCGGGACGGAGTTCTCAGGTTGCTGAAATTGTGAATCAATTCCGTTTGAAACATCCAGAAATTCGCGTCGTTATTCATGATCCCAAACAACAGGATTCGCATGCTTATATTGCAGCTAGTGATTCTGCCGATCCAATTTATGTGCAGAGGGAACTTATCGATGCCGACGTAACGATTCCAATTTATTGCCTGAGAACGCCTGATTGCCCGAATGCGAGTGATATGTTTGGAATCTCGCCAAACTTCACTGATGTCGCGACACAAAATCGGTGGAATTTGGCGTGGTTGGAAGATAACGAAACCCATCTCAACCAGCACAGTAAACTGAGTTTAGAGGTGGGTTGGCTGGCGGGTATTCATTTTGTCATTGCTGTGGTGCCGAGTGTTACAGGGCATGTGTCGGCGGTCCTAGCCGGAAAACCTAGCGAGGTTTTTGCTCTCGGTAGCCGAGATATGTCAGCATCTCATAATTCCCAATGTGATTTAGTTGTCGCTATCGTCGAAGGGACCGAGCACCAACAGAATTGGCTCTCCGTGGCCCGAGCGGCTGCTCAGGCAGAGCAACTATGTGGTCGGGAGGGACGGATCGTCGTCGTCTGTGACGTGAAGAAAGTAACCAGAGGGATTCGAGATCTGGCACGTGATGACATGGCCAGCAGTTCGAACCAAGGTCTTCTGAAGTCCAACGCAGAAGACGCATTTCCTGCTGCAATTATTCGAGCCGTCCAACAGAACCGAAGTCTTTACTTGTTCTCATCAGTTAGTGCTTCGCAGACCGAGGCTCTCGGTATGGCATATGTAGGCTCGGCTGAGACGCTCCAGCATTTGATAGAGCAAGCCAAAGAGGTCTGCGTTATTCGTGGGGCGCAGTATTAGATCACGTTTGGTAATACTCTCGATTATTCGATTTCGTAGCTAGCGGAGACAACCACGCCGTCATCATCCGTCTCATCGTAACCCACCGTGGAAACATGTTCGTCGATGATCTCAACATCCTGGACCGAGCTAGAAGAGTCCATGGCGTAAGCTGGATCGCTGAAAGGTGAACCGACCCGACCGTACGCCATGTCTGTACGTGGTGTTCGCGACCCGTAGGCAGCGTAGTCATCAATGTAAGGCTGGCAACACATTGAACAGCCAGACAGTGCGCTCAAGCAGAAGGTTGCTAGCATTCCTACTCTGGTTCCATCGCTGAGTTTCATTTGCTGATATACCTTTAGAATTCTGGGTAACGGACCACAGAATGTATCGGTTGTTTGGACTGGGGGGATTAGTGAAACTTTGCGGATTGAAAGAGGTCTTTGTCCCTGAGTTTGCCGCACTGTAAGTTCAACTTTGCAGTTTGTGTGGTCGACAGAAGATAGGAGCGATTATGACTTTTGTAACGAACGATTGCTCGCATTCGATTAACATCCAGGCAGATCAAGACAAAGATGAAAAACAATCGCGTTCTGTTTGCGACCATAGTTGTCCTGCTTTGGACTGTGAACGCCCTTAACCTACAGCCCTTTGAATTCGAATTACGATCGACGGTTGCAATTTCCAAGCACCGCGTTCCTTTGCTTCGAAATCTCGCTGGCGAGCCAAGTTCCCAAGTAGAGATCGCCGGACAAACGATCGGTATGCGAGTTATAAGTTGCAACATATTCGAACCTGATAAGCTCGGCGCTAGCAGTCGTAGTGAACTGTCCGACGATGCCGATCTGCAGACGGTGAAGATACGTGTTCGCTACCAAAAGTATGCAGATATCGAGTTCATCGAAAAATGGCTCGAATCGAAAACACGTCCGAGTCAACTGTCTGAACGCTGCCAAATGATTAAAAGCAAACTAAGGTCTGCTAAATGGCGGTTGGATAGTTTCGAACATACGCTGCGGGTTGTAATTGAAGACCAAAAGAGACGCGCAGAGCAGATCGCAGTCCAGAATCAGGAAAAGCCAAGAACAATCAAATTAGTTGGCTTTCAGCGTACTGAGTCGGCAACTGGCCCGGACCAAGATGTGATAGACGGGGTGACGTCCCAAATTAAAAACGAACAGAAGGTAATCGGAGAGCTATCGCAGGAGTGGAATCGTGAAGTCGCTATCTCGAATGGTTTTCTTCAGTTTTCCGGTGCACCCAAATGGTTTCCGATAGCAGAATCGGTCGGATGGCGAAGAGGCTTGGCATTTATCGCTCTATCTGGCGCGGTATGGGGTATCTGTCGATTTTTGTTTCCAAGTGTAAGTCAATGGATCCAGGATGGAATCCGTTTACCGTCGCTATTGATTCATAGGGCGAGGGGCTCGCTTTCGATTCCCAATCTCGGACACGTGGAACTGGTCGTTCCCACGGAGAGTGCTTTTGATAGGTTCGTGCGGAACGTCGAAAAAGAACCAAGAAATTCGAGTTATGAGAACCGAGATAGCCGTAGTCGAAGGGGTAATTCGAGATTGTCAATCGGCGAGAGTTGGATTCGCAGCATTGTAGCAGGTGGCTTTGTCGTATGGGGTACGATCGTTGCGGCCCGCCTCATTTTTGATCCTGCTTGGAGATCCTTGTTTATCTCCGCACCTCTCGCAGCATTGTCCAACCTCATTAGTGGAGTTGGATTGTGAATCCGCTTGAAGAGAGAAATCCATCTCATCTGACAGTCGTGAGTAGAAGGGGACGGCGTAGGCGAGCTGGCATAAGCAAAAAACTATTATTGGGAGTGTTGGGCGGCTTGGTTTTGTGCTCGTTTGGTGTTTTCGGTCTGTATCTATATGTATCCCAAGAGCCTGACCCGGCGGAAAAACTAGAGATCGCATTGCGTTGGCTCAACAAAGGGGAAATTGATACTGCAGCAAGAATCGCAGAATCCATTCCGGAGGAATTACTGAAAAGGAATGCTGATAGGTCAGCGAAACTCTTTTTGCTAGGAGTCGAGGCTCGAACCAAGGCGAAAGAGATTGATCAGTACAAAGTTGCTACGCAATTGAATGAGGAAGCCGTTAGGAATTTGAAACAAAGCCGCTCGCTCTCGTTTCCACCAGGATTTGCAGGGATCGGAAATTACCATCTCGGCATGGCTCTATACGAGTTGTTTCGATGGAAAGAAGCTACTGATCCATTACAGATTGCATTTGAGCGATATCCGATCGGACGAGCTGATGCTTTGGAGTGTTTAGTCGATATCGATTTGTCGCGAGGTAAACGCGACTACAAAGGTGCACTTGCAAGAATCTCACATTGGCGATCGCTTCCCCAGTCGGGCGAATATGATTCCGAACGTGCTGATTTGAAGGAGATGCAAGCTTTGATCGCGAAGGGACAGATGCAAGATGCGATCAACCTGGGGGGAAGAATCCCAGAGTCCTCTCCCTATCGACCCAAATGCGAGCAACTATTAGGTAAAGCGTATCGGGAAATGGCTGCGGCTCTGGCAGTTCCTCCCGAAGACAAGATACGACTGGGTTATCTGGCGGACGCATCAAAGTATTTGACGGAATGCTTGAAATCAACCAAGACGCCCGTGTCCATAAGAAGGCAAGCCAATTTGGAATTAGGTATCGTGCAACGCGATCTGGGAAAACTTACAGACGCTATCAGCACGTTTAGCATTCTTCGTTTGTCTTCTCCTTTCGAGCCTGAGGGGTTGGCGGCAGGTCTTGAGGAGTTAGACGCTTTGATCAAAACGAATCGAACCGACGAGGTCCTTGCAACGCTCGATCAAATCAACAACTTACTTTATGATTTGAAGGTGTTCGATACAGACCAGCTCCCGTTGTCGCTCGTTAGGGAGCGGTTGATGAAGTTAGCTAACGATTTAATTGACGCTAAGGCTTATGCGATTGCCAATCGATTTATTAAGCGAATACCGACAATGTGTACCGACCTGGATCGTTTAAGACTCGACAGTCGTAATTTCAACGATTGGGCTATTTCCCTCGAGGATGATCCGGATTCGGAGTTGTCCAAGCTAGATTATTATAAAGCATCTGCTACTGCCTATCGGGAGTTAACTCGCCGGCTTCCGTTAGATGACCAATATGATCAATGGCTATGGACAGCGATAGAGAACTTCCGAAAAGGCCAAGCCTACAAAGAAAGCAATGAAGTCCTTAAGCAATTTCTTACCTATGAGAGTAGAGAAAATCGTCCCAAAGGATTTTTAGTGAGGGCTCGAAATTTTTCTTCTATGGAGAATAGCCCTGAAGCTGCAACATCGCTGCTACAAATCTTGGATAGTAACGTTTCAACACCGTTGATATACGATGCACGGTTCGAACTCGCGAAAATTCGCGCTTCATCGGAACTGTATGACGAAGCGGAAAGGTTGTTGCTGGAGAATTTAAGCGGAGACTTGAAACCGGAAAGCTCGGTATGGCGGGAGTCTCTTTACACTTTAGGATCGATGTTGTTTTCCCGTGGCGAAAAAATGTTGATCGATGCGAAGAATGCGATTGAGCTCAATCCTAGCCAGACGCTCAAGACGCTCTCTCAAGTCGAAGCGAGCCATAATATGCTGAAGAATAGCATTGTGCGTATTGAAGATTTTCTTCGACGATTCGAAAGCGACGATCGACGCTTCCATTCTCTTTATCAGATAGCAAAAGCCTATCAAATGGCGAGCTATTGGCCAGAAATACAATTGCGAGAGAACACCGTTACAAGTGAGGATTCCTCCGAGAGCTTAAAAGCTCAAAGAAAATCTGATCTGGCAAATTCAAGGGCATCATACAAGCGGTTGCGTCAAGAGATAATAAAAAATACTGCGGTGGATCCGGAAAGCTCGAGTCTGAAAGAGTTGCTACGAAATAGTTACTTTGGAGAAGCTGATCTTTACTTCTATGATGGAGCATATGAGGATGCAATGACAGCCTATTCAGAAGCAGCGAATTGGTTTGTGAACGAACCAGAGTCGATGGAAGCAAGGAAGCAAATTGCCGTTTGCCAAAAGCGACTTGGAAAATACGCTGATAGCAGGCGATCGATCGAGTATGCGAAAAGTATGCTCCAGCGAATTCCGGCTGACCGGGATGATCGATTCAAGGTAACTACTGCTATGGATCGTGCTGCCTGGGATACGTATCTCAATGCGATGCTCGCTGAGCTCGATGACTTAGAAAAAGCAAAGCCTTAATCTGCTATTCAATGGAGGTCTTGCTCCGCTTCGGCCCAAACCTCTATATGGGATTCATGCATGCTCACATGGATACGATTTGCATTACAACATACGGGGCAATCTTCCACATAGCTCTGGCATGATCCCTCTGATATATCGAGTGGAATCACAATCTCTTCGCCGCAAGAATCACAAATATAGGCTCCCTCAAGCTGTGACTTAGCGGTATCACCACTATGTAATTCGTATTGGTCCGCGTCATCGACTGGAGGTAGCTCTTCACCGTTTCCTAGTACCTCGCATAACCATAACATTACCGCTAGGGATGCCGGGTCTGCGAGGCGATGGTCGGAGCCTGTTTCAATTAGTACCCCGATTCCTAGGCCGCTGTTTAGTAATAATTCTTCGGAGTTCTCGAACGGGATGACGTCGTCGGCTCGGCTATGAAGAATTGCGGATCGCTTTTTCGTCGATTTTGCAGTACCCCATCGCTTCCACGCGGGACAAAGCAATACCAATGGAGTTTCCCCACTGATGATATTCATCGCTATCGCCCCACCACGTGAACTACCGACGATGACATCGGGGCGATGAGCGTCAAAGGTCGCTTGTGCGACTTGAAGTGCGATCGAGAGATCGTCGTCGTTGAGTTTGGGATTCAATACCTCATGACCAGCATTCGCTAAATGAGTGGGCTTTACTCCCCCGACGACACTGTGCCATCCGTGCAGAAACATGATCTTCATAGCTATACCTTTTTAACTCCCCGGTTTGCCTTTTGCGTTTCGTCCTGTCGTGTTTATGATGGTGGGCTCCACCTCTTCCGCTTTTGCATTCCCAGATCAAATCCATGAAAACGAACTTAACACACCGATCATTCCGCCGATTAATTCTCTCGGTTTTCTTGGCTGGTTTTACCTCTGGTTCGCCTATCCGTTTGGAGGGTGCAGCTCCTCCGGCACCTGAGCAACCAACTCTCCCTGCCGCTTCGGGCGAGGGCCAAGGAGCCATCGCTACTTTCCGATATCCTAGCACGTTGCAGTGTAGTCTCTTTGCCGCCGAACCATTGCTCGGCAATCCGGTCGTATTTGGGGTAGATCGATTGGGTAATGTGTTTGTCTGTGAATCATATCGACAGAACAAGGGGGTGACAGATAATCGTGGTCACGATGAACAGTGGCTTGCTCGAGATTTAGCGGCGATGACGGTTGAGGATAGAATTCGTTTTCATCGCGAGCTTCTAGGCGAGAAAGCTAGCGAGTATGAAAAGTATGATGATTTGATTCGAGTACTTAGTGATAAGAACAGTGATGGAATCGCAGACGAGAGTGTTGTGTTCGCATCGGGTTTCAACGGTTTGGAAGAAGGTACCGGTGCCGGTGTTCTGATCAGAGACGAACAAGTTTTATACACCAATATCCCGAATTTATGGTCGCTTAAAGATACCGATGGTGACCTGAAATCAGACGCTCGTACCTCTTTAAGTACAGGCTATGGAGTTCGAGTAGCGTTTCGCGGACACGATATGCACGGTTTAGTTATGGGGCCTGATGGTCGCGTTTACTTCTCGATTGGTGATCGCGGTTATTCGGTTCAAACTCCAGACGGAAAGCTTCAGGATCCTGAAAGTGGCGCGGTTTTTCGCTGTGAGCTAGACGGATCGCATCTTGAGGTGTTTGCTACTGGGCTCAGAAATCCACAAGAGCTCGCTTTCGATAATCACGGAAACTTGTTTACAGGGGACAATAACTCGGATTCTGGAGATCGAGCACGCTGGGTTCAAGTGGTAGAAGGGGGGGATACGGGCTGGCGAATGATGTATCAGTATCTCTCCGATCGTGGTCCTTTTAACCGCGAAAAGATCTGGTATCCATATGGACCGGAAACCCCGGCTTACATAGTTCCACCTATCGCAAATTTGAGTGATGGGCCTTCGGGGTTGGTGTATTACCCCGGCGTCGGATTGGATGGAAACGAAGATTTAGCAGGATCATTCTTTCTGTGCGACTTTCGAGGCCAATCCTCCAACAGTGGAATCCGTAGAATCAAGCTTAAACCTAAGGGGGCTACGTTTGAGATACAGACCAATGAAGAGTACATCTGGAATGTGCTCGCAACTGACGTCGATTTTGCCCCCGATGGGAGCATGTATTTAAGTGATTGGGTAAATGGATGGGATGGTGAAAACAAAGGTCGTATCTATCGTTTCGCTCCCAAATCAGAGGATTCTGCGGCTGCGGGTAAACGATCGGCCGAAATTCTTAAGAATGGCTTTAAGACGCTTGCCGCGTCCCAGCTAGCTAGCCTGCTGAGCAATCCTGATCGTCGAATCCGATTTGAATCACAATACGAACTAGCCGCTCGAGGTGAGACCACGGTGTTGGCTGAGGCGTTACGATCTGAAAGCGCACTCGTTCGGTTGCATGCTGTATGGGGGTTGGGCCAAATCGCTCGTCGCACGGATAGTAACACGGCTAAAGAATTACTTCTCTCGGCTCTATCCGACAATGATGAATCCGTCGTAGCCCGAGCATGTGAAGCTCTTTCAGAAAGTAAAAATGGGATATCCTCGATTCAATTGAAGACTCTTTTAGCCAATCAGTCTCCTGTTGTAAGAGTACAAGCCATGATGGCCGTTGGACGCACGAGTGCATCAGATTGTTTGGAGGACGTTGCGAAGATTTTAGTCGATAACGATGATAAAGACCCAATCGTTCGGCACGCAGGCATCATGGCTTTTGCGGGGGCAATCGGAGATTCGCCCGAAAATTGGGTAAAGCATAATAATGAGTCAGTTCGAGTTGCTGTCGCCGTAGCGTTGAGAAAGTCGGTTAATCCGAGCATAACGCTAATGCTTGATGATGCCGCTCCGCGTGTAGTCAGAGAGGTCGTTCGAGCGATCTACGATGTTCCAGGTCTTTATGGCCAGTTACCTAAGTTAGCGAATCTCACCGTTGCTGAGGAATTTGATCCCGCCATAGTTCAACGTATCATTCATGCGAACTTTAGGTTGGGTGGAGAGGCCAATGCACAACGACTGATCTCCTTTGCGACCTCGAAACTCAGTACTGCTGCTCTACGAGCAGAAGCTATCCAATTATTAGGTGATTGGGGTAAGCCAGGTCCGCGGGACCGAATTTTAAATCGACACCTGCCTTTGGACGATCGTCCTTCAGAATTTGTAGCGAAGCTGATCCAAGAGAATATTGCTACACTGGCTTCGACCGACGACGAGGTTCGTGACGAATTCTTTAAGGTTGGGGCGAAGCTAGAGATTCGCGGCATTGCCAAACTTCTCGAGGCGATTGTAGAGGATTCAGAGGCAAATTCGAGTCGAAGAGCGGATTCAATCCGTGCCTTGGCACGTCTAAGACCGGATCTTATTATCGAAAGGGGAGAAAAGCTTTTTGCGGATCGTAACGCAGCCGTGCGTGTTGCCGCTTTGCAATCGTTTGCTACTTTGTCGAGCGAAAAGACCCCTATCCAAATCAAGTTGGCGCTCCAATCCACAGACGCGACAGAGCGACAAGCGGCATGGGATCTTTTGCAAAGTGAGAATAAACTGGACACCTCGTTCGTCACAGCTCTTATCGATTCCGAGGCTGGTAATATCGTATCTGGAAAACTGCCGCTCGATACCCAACTGAACGCCATTGAGGCAGCCCTCGCCAAAGGCTCCACTACGACGAAAGATACGATAAATGCCTATATCGAATCCAGGGATCAACAAATCGAATCTAGCCCAAGAACGGCTTATGCCGACTGCCTAGAGGGAGGCGATATTCAAGCAGGTCGGGAGCTATTCTTTACCAGAAGCAGTTTGTCCTGTGTGCGCTGTCACAAAGTCGGCGAGACAGGAGGAGAGGTTGGTCCAAATCTAAGTCAAATCGGTACGCAAAAAGATACCGGCTATCTGTTGGAATCGATCATTGCTCCTGACACGGCTATCGCTAATGGATTTGAGACCGTTGTGGTACTTACTGAGGATGACGAGAGCTTCTCGGGAATTTTAAAGACTGAAGACGATGATCGCATTCAGATTATGGATGCACAAGGCGCCTTGATCACGATCGAAAAAGATTCCATCGTTGCAAGGAAAAAAGGACTCTCATCCATGCCGGCAGGTTTGATGAAGTACATGAACCGTCGAGAGTTGCGAGACCTTGTCGCATACTTAAAATCGTTGGATGGTACACCAGTCTCAACTGCTAAGGTCGGTGATGTTGGTGGGCATAAATAGTGTCAATGAAACGAAGCCATCTACTGACCCTGCTATCCGAATGTACGGGAGATGATATTTGGTCAGTTGAGTACTGTCATCAACTCCGCGTTCCTGATGCTTGGATCACGGAGTGTGTAGATGCGTATGAGAGTGGATTTGATCGGAACTCGAATACGATCTACTATCGCGACCGAATAGTAAATCAGTTCGAGGGCGTTCGGGACATCGATATCGCTTGTATGATCGGTCGCACGCTTGGGATCGACGTTCGCCGACTAATCGAATCAACCCTCAGTCGCGCGGATTTGGTCAGAAAAATTCGCGAGACCATCGAAGACGATTGTTAGAGGTCCGGTCAGTTCTAAGCAGCCTCAGGCAATAGTACCGAGTTTTGAGCGAGTTGCATCAAGACCTGAGAGACGACCATTTTTGGGATCTCCCTGGAATCGATATTCCCAGTAATTGATACTTTGAGCAAACCTGTACTGAGTAAAACAGACACTTCGGAGATGATATCTTCAAGTGTTCTTGTCCCATCTAGCATCGGGATGATTTGACGTTGTGCGTCATCGATACGAATGAACTCGTGCTTCTGGTTTGTAATATACTTGTTGGCCAATGCTTGAACTCTCGCCCACTTTGTCGCCTGAGGCCGAGCCGAGATTTTGCTTTGCATACGATCTGGTAGGAATCGGAATTCGACCCAGCCTCCCAGAACCCCATGGACTAAAGTGCTTAAGACTTTATTGACGGTTTGCTCGCGAGAATCAAATTGCACTTTCCGCGTCGCCAGTTCTGTGACAACTTCGGCCGCTGTGCGCGACTCCGGATAGACCGACGTAAGGACTTCTAGTGCACACTTGACGATCGGGTCAGTCGTATGGATGATTTGCCCATTCTTAAGTTTATAGCTAGTGCTACCGTCCGTTACGTTCGAATCGTTTACGGTTTCAAATTTTCCGGAGAAGCGAATGGGCATCAATCTGCCATCCTCAAGATTTCGGTCCACTTTGGTAGAGCTCTTTACCAGATAGGTTTCGCGGAAAGTTCGTCCAGTAATGCAATCCATGTAGTGGCCACGAGAGATCGCATCATTGATAGGATTGAGCCCCTTTTGTGCCTCAGCAGAAAGATTGCCAGCCCAGGTCGAAGCGATGCTTGCTTCGCCGAGGAATTGCAAGTTGAACTTGGCCGCCATCGTGACAAAGTCCCGGAAATAAAACGCCTGGTTTGTGTCTTCCAAGTGCTCGTGTAGGATGTAGCTGTCAGGCATTTTTGCAAGCAGCTCGGCCTCCGATCTAAGAAAGATCGCGTGAGGAGTATTTACGTTTGCGTTCGAATCAACAAGATATCTTAGCAATGCTCTGGCTTGAGCGATCTTTTGAATTGGTTCTTCGATTTGTCGAACATGTTCGATCATCATGCCACGAATCATACCTCGCATGTACCAGCCTGGTAACGCGTTGTAACTGATGAACGCGATACCTTGGTCCGACAAGTTTTCACTTGAGACTCTCAAGATTGCTTCGCGTACAAACTCTGGAACCCAGGAAAAAACGCCGTGACACAGGATGTAGTCAAATTTGCCAAACGACGCATCGATGTCTGTAACGCTTCCTTGTTTTATGGACGCGTTTTTGAAGTCCGTAAACTTGATCGCCTCGGAGCCGTATTCACACTGAACCTGTGACAGCTCAACTCCCACACAATCGGCGTTGGGAAACATACTTGCCATGGGAAGCAGGTTTCCACCACCGGCGCAACCAATTTCTAGAATCCTCGCATTTTCTGGCGGTACCGGCTCCATTCCGAATAGTTTGGCCATGCTATAGAGGCGATCTGGATGGCTCGCGGGAACCGGATAGCTACCGTATGGCACCTCGTCGTACGTCGATGTGGCCGGAGTGGTTGGAATGGATGTGTTATCCTGAGGAACAAGAGAACTTTGTGGGACGGTAGACATATTTTGTTTCCTGGTTCCCTAGGTGGAAGATTATTGAAACGAAAACGACAGAAAGCTTTTACAAGTAAGAGGCCAATAAAGTCCATAGCGAATATTGAGACGCTAGCATTCCGCAAGAAATCGAATGGTCTTAAGTTTCCAATAAAAAAAGACGCCTCGCAGGAGCGAGGCGTCTTTGTCATTTTATTCAACTGGTTCGACAGAGATTAGAACGTAAAGACCATGTCGCCACCGAAGGCTGCTTGGCTCGCGTTGTTATTCTCGTTAAAGCCAAAGTTCGTCTTGTCCCAAACCCAGCGTACTTCTGGTCGGAAGACTAGGTTAGCACTTCGGCGAAGGTTAAAGCCCATGGTGTAGTTGTATAGGTCATCATTGTCACGACCGGCGAACAGGCTTGGTGTTCCTGCTCCACCGCTATAGTTGAACCATTCAAATCGTTGTCCAAAGGACACACAATCATTGATTTGATAGATCAAGTAGTGGATGTTTCCGAAGGTATTTCGGAACGTCTCGCCAGAAGCTACTCTGGAGAAGAGGACGTCGGTTTGGTTGATATAAGTCAACTTATCAGTCAGTCCAACATTGAGGATAGCACTATGTACACCACCTCGTTCGCCCGCAGTTGCATCACCGAATCGACCCAAGCACGAAGCGTAGGTCAACGACACGTTGTCGTTCAGCTTGCGTGTGAAACCACTGAGATAAGCGTCGCCGTTGTCATCGAAACCGCTGTCCCAGCCGAGAACGTAACCACCGTAAAGCGATGTGTCATCGTCGACTTTGAACGTACCCAATGCACCGGTGTGGGTGAATGGTTCGGCATTGTAGAAGGTGAATTGACGGCTATAGAAGAAGTTACCTGTTGCGGCGACAACTTCGTTTCCGACGATCGTGAAGAACTTACCCAGCTTGACAGACAAGTTTCCGGATGCGATTTCGCCGTAAACTTGTGGCAAAGCGTGTCCGTAGCCAAGTCCACCACCATTGTTCCAGTCGTCATCAAAACGGCCTGGGGTTCCGAAGGCTTGAGTGTCGGGAGCATCGGTACCGTAGACGTAGTCAATACGTCCACCGAGACCAAGACCACAGCTACCATCGGCAACCTTTTCAGCGTAGAACCATTGCTGGCCCAACTGAACTTTTCCGTCGTAGGTGTTGAAGCTGTTTGGATTGCTATGGGTGTGGTACCCAACGCTTGTCCATCCACCAATGTTGAAACCGGCGACCGGATTCTTGATCAGCTTCCATTCTTCACCGAGGCAGCATTCTCCGAGGAGACCTCCTCCTAGAAGACCCCCACCAACACCGCAACCACCGAAGCTGTCACAGCTTCCGTCGTCACAGCCTGCTGGCTTGCCATTGCAGAGGTCTGCAACGTCGCAAGTGCTGGGGACTTCACAGCATGCAGAGGCTGGCGCCACGTAGGACGCGGATGCCGAGTTAGCAGATGTGATAGGCGCTGGAGCCTGGGTTTGGAACGAAGACGTATTAAATTGGTTAGTAGAGCGGCTCGATTGACCGAGAGCCGTTCCCCCTAAGCAAGCGCTCGCAATCGTTGCGGCTAGCGCGTATTTGCTTATTTTCATAGTTCTGGAACTCCTATCCTGAACAAATGGAACGATATGGCGGTGGAAACGGCCAAACTCCGGCCTATCTCCGATACCGTCCACGG
>Ga0315899_10000170_pt1 | contig 81780 bp, 90 predicted proteins | sample LakEriMetagenome_2_FD_203518 | JGI IMG/M metagenome (GOLD analysis project Ga0315899, IMG submission 203518) | Freshwater fungal communities from buoy surface, Lake Erie, Ohio, United States - Buoy 4 MA112 | ecosystem: Environmental > Aquatic > Freshwater > Lake | place: USA: Lake Erie, Ohio... | reverse complement strand
CAAGTTCTTGTCTGTGTACATTCCGTTCACTCCTAGTGCTGGCTCGCCTCGTGGTCCGATGCTGGTCTCGCGAGCCCTGGATGGGAACGGTTGACTGATCTCGGTCGCGTGCGTGCGTGCTTATGTCTACCGAAGCCCGGGAGACCTCTGTAGCATACGGCATCACGCTCATCTCTCATAGGGGCTGCCCTATGATCAAACCCAACGGGGTGCCGCTGGCCCCCGAAAGTCTCGTGGAGGTCCCTACACATGCCCAGTCGAGCCCTCGTCGCCGCCCTCGTTGCGGAAGCGATCGGTACCTTCCTCTTCTTCGTGATCGGCGCAGGCGCGGTCATCATGAATGCCCAGACTGGGGGAGAGGTCGGCCTCATCGGGATTGCCCTCGCCCACGGCCTCACCCTCGCCGCCCTCGGTACCGCGTTTGCCGCGGTCAGTGGCGGGCAGTTCAACCCCGTAGTGACCGTCGCCCTCTGGTTGGTCGGCAAGGTGCGCACCATCGAAGGAATTCGCTACGTGGTGGCCCAACTCGTGGGAGCTGCAGCCGCGGGGTTCGCCCTCAAGCTCGCCTTCGGTGGCTTTGACGCTGGTGACTCCGCCTGGTCAATCGCTGGTGGTGGTACCCCCTCCGTTGCAACGGGCCTGACCCATATCACCGCGATCGCCGTCGAGGCAGTGCTCACCGCACTCTTGGTGTACGCCGTACTCCTCACCGCTGTGGATAAGCGGGCACCGCAGATGGGCGCGCTCTTCATTGGTGGTGTGATCATCGCCGACATCATGGTGGGCGGTCCGCTGACTGGTGCCGCGATGAACCCAGCTCGCTGGTTCGGCCCTGCGATTGCGTTCGGCGACCTTTCGGAGGCTGTCGTCTACATCGTTGGTCCACTAGTCGGCGCGGTCGTGGCGGCACTCTCAGTTCGCTACCTCTTCGCTGAGCGCTAAATGCCGGGCGACGATTGGGCGGCGCAGCGCCCTTCGTGGCTGAAGGGGGTGCAGCGCTGGTTCGGTCGACTCATTGGGTTGATTGCGCCACTTCATGCGCGACTGGCGCTTGCAACCAACGGTTGGGTGTCACCCAATCTTGGTGGGCGACCGGGAATCATCCTGGAAACGATCGGTCGGCGGAGCGGTACACCGCGTCGCGTCGTCCTCACCTATCTCCCTGACGGTGAGCGCATTGTGGTGATCGCCAGCAACTATGGACGCGAGGGTCACCCCGCCTGGTATCGCAACATTGAGGCCGAACAGAACGTCACTATCATCTACAAGCGCGTCCGAAAGCCGTATCGCGCGCGGATTGCCGTTGGAGAGGAGCGACTGCACTATCTTCGCGCAACGGATGATGCGACATACGGCGTCTACGCGGCGTATGCCCGAAAGACATCGCGCGAGATTCCCGTTGTGATTCTGGAGCCCGTTGCGCAATGAGCGGAGCGGCTGCGCTGAACACCGCGCGCCGACGCCTCGTTGTCGACTCACTCGGCATCTGGGTCATTGCCATCGTTGTTGGTGGCATCTTCGGCTTTACGGCGCGGCAGGGTGAGCTCTCACTCATTGAGGCGATCGCCTTCAGCTCGATTCTCTTTGCTGGCGCGTCACAATTTGCCGCAGTCGGTCTGCTTGTCGTCAGCACGCCATGGCCGTCGATTGTGTTGCTGGTGTGGCTGCTCAATGCACGGCATCTCCTCTACTCCGCCTCGGTTGCGCCGTACACCACTAAGCTTTCGCTGAAACTTCGGGCTGGGCTTGCCTATCTGCTTACCGATGAGGCGTTCGCCCTCACAACGGCACACATTGCACGCCTCGGGCGCATTGATGTGCGAGGTGCCTGGTATGCGGGGCTCACGATTTTCATTCCATGGAATCTTTCAACAGCGGCCGGATGGCTCGCAGGCGCAGCACTCCCTGACCCAGCAACCTTCGGTCTTGATGTGGTCTTCCCAGCTGCTATGGCTGGTCTTGCGATCGGGCTAGTTAAAGATCGCGCGGCACTCATTGCACTTGTTACTGGTTGCGGCAGCGCCATCGCTGCGGCACTCGTGCTTGATCCAAGTGCAGCGATCATGATCGGCGGTCTTCTTGGACCACTCGCCGGGCTCGCACTCTTTCGGAGGCGCGCGTGAGCAACGATCTCCTAAGCACTGACCTGGTGCCCCTCGCGATCCTCGGCGGGCTTGGCACCTATGCGGCGCGCGCACTGCCGATGTTGGTGCCTGGTATCGATCGCTTGCCGCCCGCTGTTCTTGAGTACCTGCGACTGATTGGTCCAGCGGTGTTGGGTGCGATCGCTGCGGCATCGGTATTTGTGCAGGGTGGTGCGTTTACCGTTGGCCCCGAGGCGGTCGCCGTGTTCGCTGGCGCCGCCGTGGGGCGCTGGCGCGGCAACTTGCTGTTGGGCATGGTGGTGTCGGTGCTCGTGGTGCTGACGCTGCGCGCTACCCTTGGCGCATGATTGACCTGAACGGGATCCAACTACGGAATCGTTTGGTCACCAGTTCCAGTCTGCTTGGATACGGCGCGCCAAAGGGCCGCTTCGCCATCACTGGTCTCTCACCGCTCGCCAACTTCGTTGATCTGCGCCGCTTCGGCGCCGTCACCGTCCGCACCGTAACGGAGCAACCGCGCGAAGGGCACTTCACGCTGCGAGAGTCGTGGGGGGTTACGGAACTACCGGAGTTCTTCCGCCTGTATCGTGGTGCACTGCAGGAGGCCGACGGCGGCTGGCTGAATGCGTTCGGCTGGTCGAACATTGGGATTGAGCGCTACTTTGATGAGTACTTCCCGCGCACCAGCGCGCAGAACCGCATCCTCTCGCTTGGCGGCTTTAGTGCGGATGAGTTCTCTTCACTCGTGGAGACGGTGAATCGCCGTGCGAAGCCAGGCGAACTCGCGGCCGTGGAGCTCAATGTGTCGTGCCACAACGTGAACTTCGACTTCAGCGCGATCATTGAGGAGGTGCTGCGTCGCGCCGTACCCGCCTCACGCTTCCCCGTGATCCTGAAGCTCTCCCCCGACTTCGACTACCTGGAGCATGCGCGACTCGCCGAGGCGACGGGGGTCGCTGCGATCTCGGCGATCAACACGGTCAAGGGGCTGCGGCTTGACCCAGCGACCGGGGCGCCGCTGCTGAAGAACCGCTACGGCGGGCTCTCCGGCCGGGCGATCAAGCCGATTGGGCTGCGCGTGGTGAGCGAGTTGCGCGAGGCGGGGATCAAGCTCCCGATCATCGCTGGAGGTGGCGTGCGCACCTTCAACGACGTGCGCGAATACGGCTGGGCGGGAGCCGACGCCTGCTCACTCGGTTCAGAGGCGTGGTTGAAGCGTGCCTGGTCACTCCCGTTTGCTCCGCTCCACGCACTGCACATTCGCCGACTGATCGGCCAAGTAGAAGGGTGGAGCCCACGATGAGAATCACTGAGGCGGATCTCACGCCAATTGAAGCGAAGCTCGTTGCGGCGGCGCGTGCCATTCGTCCGCGCGCCTACGCGCCGTATTCCGGCTACGCAGTTGGTGCTGCTGCGGCCGACGAGAACGGCGGGATTCACGTTGGGGCGAACATGGAGGGCGTTGACTACACCCTGACCGTGCACGCAGAACAGCACACGATGAATGCGATGCGCCTCGCGACCGATGCGCGGGCCGTTGCACTGGCGTTTGCGGTGCAGTCGCCCGCAGAGGCGCCAGCTCCGTGTGGCATCTGCCGCCAGCGCATTCGCGAGTTCGCAGCGTCACTGTCAATCCCCATCGTCGCCGTGAACCTTGACGAGCGGCTGGAGATCCTGCGCATCAATCGCTACCCGTTTGATTTACTGTTACCGAACTCGTTCGGCCCGGAAAATATCGGCAAATAAAAACGCCCCATCGCGGCATAAGCCGCAACGAGGCGCCTCTACCTGATCGCCAGCGTTAGCTGCGGAGATCCAAGTACGCCGCCCAGAGAACTGGGAGGCTCACCAAGAAACCAAGCACGAAGACGATCGGATCGTTCACTTGCTCTTCTTCGAGAGTAGGACGCCGAGCGAAAGGATCGCTGGGACCCACAGGCCGATGTAAATTGCGGTATCAGTGCTTGCAGCAAATCCGACACCGAAGTAGTGCGCAAGTGAAAGCCCGAGGCTGGCTACTGCGGCCACGATGTACAGGTTCTTCGAATCCATGTTTCCTCCCTAACGTTGGGGCTGGACTTCAACCCTAGTAAAAACGGTAGCCGATCCGTCGCAAAAACTCAATCTTTCAGGGCTGGGGGTGACGCCTCGACACTCGCAGTGAGTTCCACGCGCTCAATCTTCTCCCCTCGGTCGACCACCTTCTTAGCCGAGGTCTTGATCTGCTCAATATCCTTGCTCGCCTGCCCGAAGTGGCCCTCGAGGCTCTCGACCCGCTCGCCGAGCCGGCCCACGTCGTCGAGGATGAGGCGCACCTCGCGCTGAATCAGAGAGGCCTGCGCGGCGATCTTCGTGTCGATGTAGACCGAGCGGAGGTTGGTCAGCCAGCCGTGGATGGTATTTGGGCTAGTGAGGTAGACACGCTTCTTGCTGGCGTATTCGACGAGGTCGGAGAAGTGCTGCAGCAGCTCGCTGTAGATGGACTCCGCTGGGATGAACATGAGAGCGAGATCACGCGTTTCGCCCTTGATGAGGTACTTGGACGAGATGTCGTCAATGTGCTTCTTGACATCAACCTTGAACTGGCGCTCGGCTACGATGCGCGTCGCGTCGTCACCGGCGGCGAGCATGCTTCGATACGACTCAAGGGGAAACTTCGAGTCGACGGCGAGATCGCCGCCCCGCTCGCCAAAGCGAATGAGGCAGTCCACACGGGCACGATTGGAGAGCGTGGCCTGGAACTCGTACAGCTCGGCGGGGAGCACATCCTCAACGATCTGCTCCAGGCGCACCTCGCCGAACGCACCGCGAGCCTGATTACTGCCAAGAATGCCGACAAGGTCAACCACCTGTCCCTTGAGTTCTTCAATCTGCTGCTGCGCACGATCGATGATGCCGAGCCGTTCGCCCACCTGCTGCAGCTGCTCGGTGGTGCCCTTTGCGCCAGCGGCTAGCGCCTGCTGCACACTCTCGCGGTCGCGGTTCGATTGCTCTACAAGCCCTTGCACCATCGCCGCAAGCTGTGCCGCTTGCATCGCTGTGCTCTGGTCGGGTGGGGTTGGGCGTCCAGCGCGCACGGCCGCGGCGATTGCAGCAACGGCGGCGATGCCAGTGAAAAGTACGGCAAGTGCTACGAGTAGATCGTTCATGCCCGCAATCTTGCCTGATCACCGTGCCGACTGTTTGGCACAGTCGCGTCGCACCGCGGAGAGGTTATGCGCCAGGGACCAATGCGGCGCGTTCGAGGAACTCAGGAATGCGCGTCAAGTCGACGTTCCCGCCGCTCAGGATGACAACCACTCGATCGCCGGGGATGACGGGGATGTGCCCAAAGAGGAGGGCGGCGAGAGCTGCGGCGCCGGCGGGCTCTACCACCTGCTTGAGGCGCTCCATGGCGAATCGCAAGCCGCCGAGGATCTCTTCGTCGGGGAGGGTGACGAGGCCATCAAGGAGCGAAGATGCGAGTGGGAGTGTCCAGGAGCCAGCATACGGCGCACCGAGACCATCGGCCACGGTGACGGGAGTGACGGGCACGACACCGCCAGCGTCGACCGCCTGCTTCACTGCGGAGGAGCCGTCGGGCTCAACACCGTAGAGGCGAATCTCGGGCTTCATGGCGCGGAGGGCAACGGATGCGCCGCAGAGCATGCCGCCACCACCAAGTCCGCCGATGACAACATCCGCTTCGGGAATCTGCTCAAGAATTTCAATGCCCATGCTGCCGTGGCCGGCAATCACAAACGGATCATCAAACGGGTGGGCATCGATGAGGCCACGCTCTGCAACCAGTTTGTTCTTTAGCTCTCCTGCGGTGCCCATGTGCCCTTCGACAAGGTGCACGGTTGCCCCATAGGCCTTGCAGGCGGCGATCTTTGCTGGCACAGCCTTCGCTGGCATGACCACCTCAACGGGGATTCCGTAGGCGCGACCCGCCCAGGCATATGCGGCGGCGGCGTTTCCTGCGCTAAAGGTGATGATCCCGCGGCGCTTCACATCCTCAATCCCGAAGAACTCCACAAGTCGTGCAACGCGATTCAACATGCCGCGAACTTTGTATGAGCCGCTGCGCTGCAGGTGCTCGGACTTAAATCGCACGCGGCCATCGCCAAGGGCCGGTCCGCCGCTCCGACGGAGCGCATCAGCAGCACCGACCGAGGAGAGGATCGGCGTGATGTGCAGCTTCCCCGCGGTGCGCTGAACCGCATCCTTTACCGCCTTCAGATCCATGCTGAACGGCTCGCCGGTCAGTGGATCGGTGGTTGGAAGCGGCGGATAGGCCGGGCGCTGTTCACGAGACGGCAGGTCGGGCATGGGGAGAACGGTAGTACATGCGCGGTGTGAGCAGGTAGCCTGTATGCATGCTCGAGATTCGACCCGCAACCTTTGAGGAGATCCTGAACCTGCGCCACGAAGTGCTGCGGGCAGGTCGGCCGTTGGAGAGCGCCTACTACCCAGGGGATGAGGCTGGTGCGGGTGCGCACTGGGGCGCCTGGAGCGACGATGAGCTGGCCGCGTGCGTCTCGCTCTACACCGTTGAGGGGCCAAGCACCCAACTCCGAGGCGCGGCGACCGCCCCACACTGGCGTAACCAGGGGATCGGTGAGGCGCTGATGCGCACCGCCATCGCCGCCTGGTGGTCCGACACGAGCGCCCCGCGCGACCTCTGGTGCAACGCACGCGTGGCGGCCATCACCCTCTATGAGCGCCTCGGCTTTGTCGCTGAGGGGGAGCGCTTTGAGCTCCCCCAGGTTGGCCCACATCAGCGCATGCGTTGGGTTGCCCCATGATCGGCGCGCTGTTCGGTGTAATCGCCGCCTTCTCATGGGGCGCTGGCGACTTCTTGGGAGGGCTCGCTAGCCGTCGCCTCCCAACATTCCTCGTTGTCGCCGCAAGCCAAACGGCAACGCTTGCAATCCTCATCCCCACCGCTCTCATCATTGGCGGTACACCGCCAAGTGGCGCTGTCCTGCCCACCACGGCGATCGCCGGAATTGTGGGCGGCACAGGCGTGCTCTTGCTCTATCACGGGTTTGCACATGGGCGAATCTCTGTTGTCGCCAGCATCGCTGGCGCACTCTCTGCGCTCATTCCCGTTGGGGTCAGCATGTTGCAGGGCGAGGTTCCATCGCCCCTAAGACTTTTAGGATTCGTGGCGGCCATCGTTGCGATCATCATCGTCTCAACCAGTTCCGTTGAACATGCCGTTGCTGGCGAGGCCGGTGCGCATGCTGATGCATCAAGTGGCGCTGCGGCTCGCGGCGGTGCAATTTACGGTGTGGCGGCTGGGATCTGCTTTGCAGGATTCAGCCTGATTTTCGCTAGTGTTGAATCTGACGCAACTGTGTGGCTCATCACCATCCTTCGTATTGCCAGCGTCTCCGCGTTGGCACTAGTCCTCGTTGTGGCACGCCTAGTCGGCCGTCGGCCACCTGGCGATGAGCCGATTCGCGCCGGCGCGATTCCTGCAGGGTTGCTGCCGCGGCTGCGCCTGCTGCTGCTCCTTACCGTGGCAGGCACATGTGAAACCGCGGGGAACCTCTTCTTCTTCCTCTCGTCTGGGGAGAGTGGTGTAGCGGTGGCCGCGGTCTTCACATCGATCGCACCAGTCACGACTGTGATCTACGCGGCAGTGCTACTCGGCGAACGTGTGAGCGCACGTCAAGCTTTAGGGATCGCCCTTGCGGGCGGCGCAACGTTTGCCATAGCTCTGGGAGGCGTGGCGTAGACGAACTGTTACAGACCCGCTACTATCGCTCTCCCATGACTGATGCATCGCCTGTAGAGCCGACGCCCATCGCGATTGACCGCGCGAGCGGCGCCCTGCGCCTCGCGGACCGAACGATCACGCTGACCGGCACCGAACTTCGACTCTTATCGCTCCTTATTGAGCGACTCGGCGATGCCGTCTCGCACCAAGAGATTCGCGATTACGTGTGGGGCGAGAATTGGGCCGGCGGTGATGAGGCGCTACGCGTTGCCGTCAACCGACTCCGCAAGAAGTTTGAAAGCAATCAGCGTCGACCGCAGATCTTGGTGAGCGTTCGCGGCATTGGTTACCGACTGATCGGCACACGTCAGGGGTAACGCTCCGCCAGAACTACGAGAAGAGCGGCTTCAGGAACTGACTCTCAATCACCAGGGCGATGTACGCAACCGGAAAGCTCGCGAAGAGACCGAGCACTGCAGACCACCCTGAACGCTCTGTGCCTTTGCCGTCTGCGCGCGGTTGCGGCACGATCAGATAGGTGATGAGGCTGCCGAAGATCACCGTGCCTAGTACGAGCAGCGCCGCCGCCTCGGTGCGAAGATCTTTTCCGCCGAAGAGGCTACTTACGTCAGCACCGCTGCGCAGTGCGCTCTCTACCTGCAGGTCGTAGAGGAGATACGCAAGCGTGAGGAGTGCTGCAACGGAGACGTTCGAGAAGACCGCGCGAAAGACCGGTTTTGGTGCATGCAGTAGCTGGTAGATGCGACGACCGATGAATCCGCGTGGGCGGCGCTCCTTAGCCATGCAGGATCTCAATGGTCGGGCGCTTCGGCAGGGTCTCTGGTGTGTGTGCAGCGAAGAGGGTGATCAGCTCGGCAATGCGCGCGACCTCGGCCTCGGTGTTCCAGAAGCCCCACGAGGTGCGAAGTGCGGCGGCGGAGCCAGGTCGGCCGTCGAGGGGCGGGAGGCTTGGCACGCGGCGGGTGATGGCAAAGGCACGGCGCGTGAGCTCCTCCACCAGCTGTTCGGGCTTCCAGCCCTCCACACGCAGGGAGACGATCGTGGCGTGCCCTCTGACAGGCGCGAGCATCTGCACCCCGGGAACGTCCCGCACGGCGGCATGGAACTCGGCGGCAAGGCGCTGGGCACGCTCGGTCGCCCATGGTAGGCCCACCTGCATCGAGAGCCAGCCCGCCGCTCTGGCAGCCCCCGCTAGGGCTGGGCGGCTGAAGCCCGAGACTTGGAAACGACGTGCATCAGAACGGAACCTCCCCACTCCGTTGAGTGGCTGCCCGTCGAACGCCATGTAGCCGCCAATGATCGGGCGGAAGGTGTCGGCGGCAAGCGCCTCGCGCGACACACGAATGCCAGCGAGCCCCTCCACGCCGAGGAGCCATTTCTGCGATGGGAAGGCGAGTAGGTCAGGGTTGAGCGCATCAATGTCGTCGCGCAGCGCACCAACACCCTGCGCTCCGTCGAGCACCGTGATAACGCCCGCAGCGCGCGCCGCAGCAAGAAGTGGTGCGACCGGGAGAACTCGACCGCTAATCCACGAAACGCGTGAGAGAAGCAAGAGCTTCGTTGGTGCAGCAAGCAGTGGCAGCACGCTCGCGACGATCTCATCATCACTGAGCGGTTCGCCGGCTGCACTGCAGAGTGAGATCGTGTGCACCACCACACCAGTGCGCGCAGCAAGTGCGGCGATGCTGCCGCGAATCGCTGGGTACTCTTCGTCAAAGGTAATGATTCGGTCACCCGCACGCCACTCCATGCCAAGGATCGGCCGAAGGATCGACTCCGTGGTGCTGTGCCCAATCGCTACGAGTTCCAAATCGGTAGCGAGAACGCCGGCGAAGACGCCGCGCAACTCGTTCGCTCGCTCCTCGACATCGTCCATAGCATGTTCAGTGGCACGCCCAGTCTGCAGCTCTTGGTCGTGCACCGCACGCATTGCGGCATCAACCTCGGCAGGCACTGGCCCGTTGCTCCCCGCGTTGAGGTAGATGCTCACCTCGGTTGAGGGCATCAACTTTCGAAGCTCGGTGACCTTCTCGTGATCGCTCACTCTGTCTCCCCTGTCGATCCTGTAGAGGCACGGCAGCGCGCCTCAATCGCCGAGAGTGACGCTACCTGATCGGGGCCGAGGTCGGTGCGGAAGCGCACGATGCGAGCACCACGGAGGCTGTAACCAGACCCACTGCGCTCACTGCGGCGCAGTTCGTCGAATGAGACCTCCACCACAATGCGTGGCTCTACGCTGCGATAGTTGCCGAGCTGCGCAACGGTGTGCGCCTCAAACCAGCGTCCCATCTCGCTCATCTCGCGTTCGCCCAACTGTGCCGAGGCACGACCGAGCGTTGTGAGACGACCGGAGAGATCGTCGCGCACGGCAAAGGTCAGCTCTGACAAGAGTGTGCGACGACGACCGACGCCGTACTCCACGCCAACGACGACGCAATCAACGCTGTCAATCGGATGCTTCAACTTGAGCCACGCCGATCCGCGTCGGCCTGGTGCGTAGGCGGCGGTGGTCGACTTCAACACAATCCCTTCAGAGCCGCGCATGCGTGCGGCAATGAACTCCGCCTCAATCTCTTCAATCCCAGCGACAACGCGCTGTGGCGCGACGTGAATCACACCACTGCACTGCTCCTTGATGCCAAGCCTGACCAACGCAGTGTGGCGCTCGTGCAGCGGTGCGCTGATCAGGAGTTGATCGCCATGGGCAATAAGGTCAAAGGCGATGAACTGCACCGAGATGCGCTCGCGTTCATGAAGCGTTGTTTCGGTACCTCTTAGCCGTGATTGCACTGCATGAACTGGGAGTGGATGCCCCTCTTCAAAGGCGATGATCTCTCCGTCAAGGATCAGGGAACTAGAGAGAAGGGAGGCGGCGGCGGCAATCTCCGGGAATGCCACGGTGATGTCGTTGGCGTCTCGACCGAAAAGTTGCACCTGCCCATCAGCGAGATGCAGTTGCGCCCGAATGCCGTCGTACTTGTCCTCTGCAGCAATTGCGCCGGCAGCGATCTCACTGAGTCGCTCTATCGCGTCGGCGGCACTAGCAGCTGGTGCGGCGAGCATCGCTGGGATCGGATGGAAGTAGCGGAGCTTCGCCTCGGCAAGGGCGCCGCGCTTCGCCAGAAGCGCCACACGGCCAGCATCCCCTTCTAGGGTCATCGCCCAGCGCACAGCGCTCACCTCTGCACCGAACGCTGCGGCGATCGCACCCTCGAGAAGACCGTCGCGGAGGCCGATCTGCACGTCGCCAGAGAGCATGCGCACGATGTACTTCGCGGCGATCGGCGAGGTGCCATAGAAGAGTTGCATCAGTAGATCGTGGCGGCGCTGGCCGCTGGCGCCACGGATGGCGGCGAAGGACTCAGGAAGTGAGCGCAGGGTTGGCGCGGAGTCTTCTCCTGTAACGGGCATGACCCCCGTTGCGCTAGCGATGGCGCTGCTCCGCACCTGCGCATGGCGCTCCTCGCTCGCGGCAGCCTCACCGGCAATCGGGCGTTCGCTCTCTAGGAGCTCCTCAACGGCGAGGCCGATATCACCCGTCTCATCAAGGATCTTTGCAAGTGAGCCCGCCGGCGCGCCCGCCACCTCCTCGACCGCCTTGGCGAGTGCGGGCCATGAGACGGCGCCCGCCTGCGCGGTGCCTCGGCTGCCAAGGAGTCGGCAGATCACCTCAAGATCGACGTCGTCGGCGGCGCGGAGCGCATCAGCAAAGAGGCGCGCCTTCTCAGAGGTGCGCGAGGCGCCCTCGATCTTGCGTGCCAATTGCATCCAGCTAAGCATTGAGGCGATCGTATACCGTGATCGCGTGGTGGGATCGCAGCGACATGGTGCAATCGGCGGACATGAGGCGGTCCTCGTGGGCGAGCGCGTCGCGTTGCGGCCGCACACCGTCGAGACCCTCCCTGCACTCAAGCGCTGGTATGCCGATCCCGAACTGGTGCGCCTCGCCCGACATCGCAACGAGCCGCTCAGCGGCGACGAAGTGGAGCGCCTGGTTCGCGACCGCTTCACCACCGCCCAAATGCTCGCCTTCGCCCTTTACGAACGGATAGGCACGGAGGAACACCTCATCGGTAGTTGTACGCTGGCGAACCTCGATATTGAGAATGGGGCCGCAAGCTTCCACTTGATGATCGGCGAACCTGCCGCCCGCGGGCGTGGCCTAGGCAGCGAGGCGACGCGGCTCGTCGCTCGCTTCGCTTTTGAGGCGCTTGGTCTCCATCGCATCAGCCTCACCCTCTTCGCCTTCAACGAAGCGGCGCTGCGTTGCTACACCAAAGCGGGCTTTACCGAAGAGGGGCGCATGCGCGACGCGATCACGCGCGATGGGCGGCGCTGGGATGAGATTCAGATGGGGCTTCTCGCGACCGACGCGCCGTAGTTGTTTAACGTTAGGCGCGGAATGTCGCCCGGAGCATCCCAATGAACCGCTCACGATCGACCCGATAGACCACACGGCAGTTCGGCTCTCGCTTCGTGTTGCCTAGGTGATCAACGATCGTTTGACCGCGCTCATGCCCAAGGCCAAGCGACACCTCGACACGGCGAAAGGCCTCGCTTGACACAATGTCAGGCTCAAGGGCAACGGCCATGGCAATTGGGTCTGGCAAGTCGAAGCCCGTGCGACCCGTAACCTCCTGTATAAACCTGCGGAGAGCTTTCTGAATGTCAATACTGAATTGACCAAGAGGGCCAAGATTTCTCAGCTCTTCCGCTAGGTCTGTGTCGATGACGGAATCTGCGAGCGAAACATCCCAACCAACCATCTCCACCTTCATGCCAGACTCCAGCACGATGTGCACCGCTTCAGGGTCAATCCACCAATTGAATTCTGAGAGTGGTGTCGCGTTCCCGGGTAATACTCCTGTGCCGCCCATGATCACGCAGCGCTTCACCCAACTGGCAAACTGAGGCTCAATGCGAATGGCGAGGGCAAGGTTGGTGAGCGGCCCCAGCGCGACGAGTTCAAGTTCGCCAGGCTCCATTCGGAAGGCTTCAATCATGGCGCGAATCGCATCGTTACTTGCTGCAGTGCGGCCCTTGAGTGGCAGCTCAATGTCCCCCATGCCATCAACACCGTGGGCATGCTGCGCCGTGGCGAATGGCCGGACGAGCGGCAGTGCTGCACCGGCGTGCACGGGAATGCTCTTGCCGCACATTTCATTGGTGTAGAGGGCGTTCTGGACGCCCATCTCTACTGGAACATTCCCAATCACTACAGACATGCCAATCACTTCGGTATTTGGATGCCTGAGTGCCATCACAATTGCAACTGCATCGTCGGACGCAGTGTCGGTATCAATCCAAAGACGACGGTTTTGGCTCATCACTAAATCTTGTCAGAAGGCTGATGTTGCTAGGCGCGGAATGCGTTTCGAATCATGTTGATAAATCGATCGCGATCCACGCGGTAGACCACACGGCAGTTTGGTTCGCGCTTTGTGTTACCCAGGTGATCAACGATCGTTTGGCCGCGCTCATGCCCAAGGCCGAGCGACACCTCAACGCGAAGATGCGCTTCGCTGGTCGCGATGTCGGGCTCAAGTGCAACGGCCATGGCAATCGGATCTGGCCAGTCGAAGCCCTTCAGCTTTGACGACTCTTCGCAGAACTTTCGCAAGATGCGCTGAATGTCGATGCTGTACTGACCTAGCGGGCCGAGCGCGCGCAACTCAGCGGCAAGCGCGTCCTCAATCACTGCATCAGCAACGGAGACATCCCAACCGACCATCTCCACCTTCATGCCAGACTCCAGCACGATGTGCACCGCTTCTGGGTCAACCCACCAGTTGAATTCGGCAAGTGGCGTGATGTTGCCTGGGAGCACGCCGGTGCCGCCCATGATCACGCAGCGCTTCACCCAGCTGGCGAACTGTGGCTCAATGCGAATGGCGAGGGCAAGGTTGGTGAGCGGCCCAAGGGCAACGAGCTCGAGTTCGCCTGGCTCCTTGCGGAACGCTTCAATCATCTCGTGCACCGCGTTGTTGCTGGTTGCCTTGCGGCCCTTCAGTGGTAGCCCGATGTCGCCCATGCCATCGGCGCCATGCACATGCTGCGCGGTGGCGAACGCTCGAACGAGCGGCATCTCCGCACCAGTGTGCACAGGAATGCTCTTGCCGCACAGCTCATTGGTATAGAGGGCGTTCTGCACCCCGAGCTCCACTGGTACGTTGCCGATCACGATCGACATACCAACGACCTCGGTATTCGGGTGCGTTAGCGCCATGACAATGGCGACAACGTCGTCTGAGGCGGTATCGGTGTCGATCCACATGCGGCGGGTTGGACTCATGCGCGCATCGTATCCGCTGCTAGTGAGATCTAGTTGCGGCGTTCTGAAAGTGCAGCGGGATCGACCTGCCAGGGTCGGATCCCCTCGGCGAGCAGCAAATTCTCGCGATCTAGATGGGCGGCGAGCAGGGTGAGGCGTGCTAGCGCATCGGGAGCCTCGAGGAGCGCCTGGCGCTGCTCAATGGTGAGCTGCACCACACCGCCAACAACGTGCGAGAGGCCAACCGGATCGTCGCTCCCTGAGAGGCGATCGATGGCCGTGGCCAGCAACTCGCCATCAGGGTCGCCTTCGTCGTCGGGAGACTCGTCGTCGCCGGCGTTGTACTCGGTGATCTTGGCCGGCCCAGCGGCGGTGTTTGACGCCACAAGGAGGCGCTCGATCTCGGAGACGACCTCTTGGCTGAGCGCCGCACCTTGTTCCTCTTCTAGTGCTTCGTCAATCGCTTCGGGGGTCACCTCATCGTCTTCGATGTACTCGCCCCCCTCCTCTTCTTCGTCGTCGTCATGGTTGTGGTCGTGCTCCCCCTCGTCTACACCACGGAGTAGCTCGAGATAGTCGATGAATAAATCTGAAACACGCTCTGCGGTGGCACGTACCCGCTCGGCCGGTTCGCCCACCGCCTCATCGAGAAGCTCAACCTCGGCCTGTAGGTATGGGGCGCTGCGATCAAAATTCGTAATGCGAAAACGCTGGGTGCCAAGTGCCACAATGTCCCAGCGCCCATCGATGTAGCGCGTCGCCTCGCGGATCTCAGCAAGTGTGCCGATCTCCGAAAGTCCATCGGTTCCCGAGCGAATCACTCCGAAGGCTTGATTGAGCTCAAGGCAGCGCTTCACCATCAGCCGATAGCGTGATTCAAAGATGTGCAGCGGTAGGGCAACGCCTGGGAAGAGAACGAGTTGCAGCGGGAAGAGCGGGATCAGTTTTGGCGCGTCGCCGTTCTGCTCCAGGTCAGTGGCTGCAGGCCGCGGCCTGTCCCGCCGAATCCGCCGTGCGGAAGCTGGAGCCGCAGCCGCAGCCACCAACAGAGTTCGGATTCTCGACGGTGAAGCCAGCGCCCATCATCGCGTCAACGTAATCAACCGTTGAGCCCTTGATGAGTGGCACTGCCTTCTCATCAACGTAGACGCGCACGCCGTTCGCCATGAAGACGCTGTCGCCCGGATTCTCAACGTCGTCAAGCATCATGCCGTAGCGATAGCCGCTGCAGCCGCCCGAAACGATATAGACGCGCAAGCCGATTAGTGGGCTCGTCTCGCCCTTGGCGAGCTCAATCACTTTGGCGGCGGCGGCATCGGTGAGGGCGAGAACGGGTGCTCCGGCTGGCGCCTCGTTGGCAACCTGTGGCTCCTGGTTCAACATCGCTCCTCCTTCGGCATTTGCCGCTGCTGTGACTGAGATTCTAGCGTGCCTACGCCTCCACGCGCTCTACCAGCATGGCGATCCCCTGACCTACGCCTACGCACATGGCGGCGATCCCGTAGCGACCGCCGCTGCGGCGCAGTTCACGCACAAGCGTGGTCGCCATACGGGCACCAGAGGCACCAAGGGGGTGCCCTAGGGCGATGGCGCCGCCGTGCACATTCGTCTTCGCTGGGTCAAGCCCAAGCTCACTCATACAGGCGACCGCCTGGCTTGCGAACGCCTCGTTCAGCTCCACCCGATCGATGTCGGCGACGGTGAGCCCGGTGCGCTCCAGAAGTTTGCGAATCGCCGGGATTGGCCCAGCACCCATCACTGACGGATCAACACCAGCCACCGCTGTTGCAACGATCCGCGCGTACGGCTTCAAGCCGAGCGCTCGCGCGCGCTCCGACTCCACAACGAGGAGCGCAGCGGCACCATCGTTGATGCCCGATGCGTTGCCTGCAGTGACCGTGCCGTCGGCGGCGAATGCGGGCTTCAGTTTGGCGAGTGCGGCGGCGCTCGTGTCGGGTCGCGGATGCTCGTCGCGATCCACCACGATCGGCGCGCCAGAGCGCTGTGGAATCGAGACGGGCACGATCTCTTCGGCAAAGATGCCGCTCGCGACGGCAGCTGCGGCGCGCTGCTGTGATTCAAGTGCGAGTTTGTCTTGTGCTTCGCGGCTGACGTGCCACTGATCGGCGACGCGCTCCGCCGTTTCACCGAGCGAGATCGCTGGATACTTCGCGTGAAGTCGCGGATTCACAAAGCGCCACCCAATGGTGGTGTCAACCAGCTCGCGATTGCCGCGCTCCAAGCCGCTCTCTGGTTTCAAGGTGACAAGTGGTGCGCGGCTCATGCTCTCAACGCCACCGGCCACGACCACCTCGGCATCACCAACCGCAATGGCGTTGGCGGCAGCGGCGAGCGCCTGTAGGCCGGAGCCGCAGAGTCGATTCACGGTTTGACCAGGCACCTCAACGGGGTAGCCAGCAACAAGGAGCGCCATGCGTGCAACGTTGCGGTTGTCTTCGCCGGCCTGGTTGGCGCAGCCCAGGATCACGTCGTCGATGTCGGCGGCGCTGATGCCGCTCCGGGCGACGACCGCTTCGAGCACCGTGGCAGCAAGGTCGTCGGGGCGCACGCCCGAGAGCGCGCCGCCGTAGCGACCGAAGGGGGTGCGCAGCGCCTCAACGATCCAGGCCTCTTTCAGGGGGCGGCCCGGGGTGCTGCTCTGGGAGAGTGGTGCGCTACTACTCATGCGCTCAGTCTACGCCCGCCCCTCGGCTAGGATGGAGCCATGAGCGAGACCCTCGTACCGATCACCTCCGACCTCCCTCCGATCGCGACCAGCCTTGCCCCTGGGCTTCCCACAGCAGCCGAACTTTTCGACTTCGCCGCAGGCGCCGAGCGCCGCTTCCGCACCCTGCGCCTCCGCATTGAGGAGCGCACAGTGACGGCCGCAGGTGAGAGCCTCGGGTCCGTCGAGCTTCTGATCGACCGACCCAATGCCCGCGTCACCACGGTGCATCCGCAGGGCGGCTACGAGGTCTGGATCACCAACGGCGCCGATGTGCGCGGCTACAACGCAGTGACCAACACCACCACGCGCCGACCGCACCGCGCGGCGCCAACCGGCCTCGACGACCTTGGCCTTCCGGGAACCTCGCGCGTGCCGACCGACATGGGTCCTCTTCCGAGTAAGGGCTGGGCGACCACATTCGTGCGGCCAGGATCGTTCTGCAGCAGCGTCCTCGCCGGTGCAGTTCTCGGCGCTGTGCACGAGACAAGCGTTGCGGGGCGTGTTGCGCTCACCGTCGAAGCTGCAGCGCCGCGCGCTGTAGGCCTGGATGGCGATCGCGCCGACTTCCGCTTCCGCGTCACCTTTGATCGGCTCACCGGCATCTTGCTTGGCGTTGAAGAGTTCCGCGGTGCACATTTGATACGCAGCGCGATCTGCACCGCGTTTGAAGTTGATGCATTGATTCCCGCCAGTGCGTTTGACCTTGAGCTTCCTCCCGACGTCGTGACGCTCTACTGAGCGACCGATGAGTGAGATCGTCGGTCAGGCACTACTCCAAAAGCCGGTAGGGCATCTCGTAGCTGCGAGCGACAGCCCCGCACTCATGACACAACTCATTCGGGGATGCGAAGGGTTACACCGTATTGATGCCGAGCACCTCGAAGGACGCCTCTCGACAGAGGTCGCAGGTATTCCTATTGAAGCCGCGATCTCAATTCGTCGCACCGTTGAGCTACTTGATGGCGGCGTAACCCGACTACATCTGCGATTGAAGGTGCGGCCAGACATTGGCGGCCATGCGATCGTTGTTGCCCTGATTGACTTAACTGAGGCGAGCCTTACCAGCAGCAACGCATCATGGAGAACCTCAACGGAACTCGACCCAATGCTCGCCGTGATGGCGGGGCAGCGGGTGGAAGAATACCTGCGCACCTCGATTGATCAATTGATCGCGGGGCTCGCGAGTTAGGCGTTCAGCGCCACCCAGATGGCGGCGAGCACGATGGACGCCAAGGCCGCGATCATTAGCACCCATCCGGCACGGAAGAGTGCACGTCCGCGGCTGATCGGCCACCAGGCAACAACGGAGCGTGCAATGCGCAAAGCCGCCTCCGCCATGGCAATGAAGAGTGGAATCGAGCCAATGAGCAGCGGCACCTTTACGATGCCGTCACTCCACTTCGCGCCAAGGTTTAGCGCACTGATGACGATCGTTCCACAGATGAGTGCGACGACGCTGAGGTAAATGTAGCCACCGCGCAGCGGCGTTGGATCAGACTCCGGAACAAAGGCGGGAAGTCCGTCGTCGGCAATTGGCACGGGCTGGCGATCGAGCTTGATCATCCCTGGCTCGTAGCGCTCGTCAACGAGCACGCCGCGCATCAGATCGCCTGCGTCTGGTGCCTCCTCTTCGGCACCTGGGAGTGCGTGCGGCAGCGCCTCGGCGCCTTCAATCTCATCGGGGCGAACGATGCGTTGACGCTCGTTGCTCATCGTCGAGCGAGGAAGAATCCGACCACGGCGAGCACAATGCCGGCGACCCGCGTAGCGGTGACTGGAATAGCCGGCGCGCCGAGAAGGCCGAACCCGTCAATCGCGAGGGCGGCACCGAGTGAACCAAGGATGTAGATAAGGGTTGCCTCCGTTACACCGAGGACTGGCACGGTGGTAGCAAAGCCGGTCACGATCAGCGCGCCGAACAAACCGCCGGTGAGCAGGAGGGGTGGCACCTTGGATGCTTCAACGAGCTGCAGTTTGCCGCTCAACAGTGCGATCACGAGCAGCACTGCGAGGCCCCCAATAAACGAGACAATGGCTGCACTCACCGGATCGGTGCGCCGCCCAAGTTCTGCATTCAAGATGGCTTGCACCGAAGAGCCGACACCGGCGGCGAAGATAAAGAGTGCCAAGGCAATGAGCTGCATGCGTCCCCCTCTTTTGGATTGACCCGAGTTACGAGCGGTCACTGACTACTCGCCCTGGGCGCGGGTGAACCCCTCTTCGCTACCCCACACACGAAGCTTCTCAAGATGCACCCACGGTGCCACTCCAGCCACACGGGCAGCGAGGAGAAGGAGTGTCTCATCGGGGAGATCGGCACTGTCGGCGCGTGCCAGGAATCGTGCGCGGAAGAGGCCAGTTGGATCAAATGCCGGCGCAGCGTTCGGCCACACGACCGTTCCCTTGCTCTCGATCATCTTGAGGGTGAGCTCCTGCCCCGCGAGCGCCGAGAGCTTGGCGCCGAGTTCGGCGGGGGCCATCAGCGACTGCAAGAAGAGGTCGAGGCCAACGACGCGAGCTGCGCCGACTTCACGCTCGCGCGCCTCGCCGCTCGTCCAGCGTGCATGCGGCTTCACATCAACAGGGCGTGGGCGGCCCGCCGCAGCTGGCACCGTCGTCGGGCGCGATCCAAGGCTCTCAATGACGGCATCCGCAAATCCGCTGGTACTTGTCGCCGCTTCAACGTCGCCACCCTGCTGACGCACCACGTCTTGCGGCAGAGCCTTACCAGCCTCAAGCGTTGCAAGCACTGCGTCCTCAACAACGTCAGCAAGATCAGTCTCGCCCAGGTGACGCAACATCATCGTTGACGAAAGGATCAGCGCGGTTGGATTGATCACGTTCTTACCAGCGTACTTTGGTGCAGAGCCATGCACCGCCTCAAAGATCGCCACCCCATCACCGTAGTTGGCACTCGACGCAAAGCCGAGACCACCAACTAAACCTGATGCAAGGTCACTAATAATGTCGCCGTGTAGGTTAGTGGCAACCACCACATCAAACTGCGCCGGGTCTTTCACCATCTGGTGTGCAACGTTGTCAATGATGAGGTGGTTCGCTTCTAGTGACGAGTACTCCTTGCCGAGATCTTCGCCAACCTGCTTGAAGAGTCCTTCAGTGAACTTCAAAATGTTTGCCTTGCTCGCGGTGGTGACCTTATGGCGTCCTTCGCGCAGGGCAAGCTCATAGGCGAAGCGGATGATCTTCTCAGAACCGGTGCGGCTAATGAGCTTTACGGCTTGTGCGACATCGTGTGTCTGCAGGTGCTCAATGCCGGCGTACAGGTCTTCAACGTTCTCGCGCACGATGACCATGTCGATCCCTTCGCCCTTGTAGCGCGTTGGTACGCCTGGAAGTTCGCGCGCAGGGCGAACGTTCGCGTAGGTCTCAAAGAGTTTGCGCAGCGTGACGTTGGCGCTCTTCTCGCCGAAACCAACGGGCGTCTCAAGTGGCCCCTTCAAGGCAACGCGGGTGCGCTCAATGCTGTCGCGGGTCTCCTTTGGCACACCAGAGGTGTCGCCCTTCTTGAAAACCTCGGCGCCAGCCTCAGCCTCCTCCCAGTCGAAGAGAACGCCCGCCGTTGCAGCGGCGGCGTCAAGGACGCGCTTCGTCGCGAGGGCAACCTCAGGGCCGACCCCGTCGCCAGGGATTAGGGTGATGGCGTGGCGTCGTGGGGTGGTCATGCGCTCAGGATAGCGGGGTTAGCGTGAGGCGCTGGGGGCGGCGATCGGCAGGTTCACATACCCACGGAATTGGAAGCCGGGGCGGCGCACTGCGCCGGGGAGGAGCGTGATTTCCGGAAGTGCCTCTACCAACGCACCGAAGAGGAGCTCGAGTTCGAGCCGTGCCAGCGGCGCACCGATGCAGAAGTGAATGCCGCCGCCGAACGAGAGGTGTGATGTCTCGCCACGCGCGATGCTGAAGGCGTCGGGGTTCTCGTACTTTTCGGGGTCCCGATTTGAGGAGCCAATCATGAGGCCCACCTTTGAGCCACGGGGGATCTGCACGCCACGCACCTCAAAGCCGTCATCAAGCACCCAGCGCTGAAAGAACTGCAGCGGCGGATCCCAGCGCAAGATCTCTTCGATCGCGCTCTTCATCGGCACTGCTCCAGCGCGCAGCAGCTGCCATTGGTCCGGGTGCGCGGCAAAGGCCGCCACGCCATTTGATGCGGCATTCACCGACGCCTCGTGGCCGGCCATCAGGAGCACCATCACCGTGGAGATCACCTGCTCGTCGCTCAGGTGTTCACCATCCACGGTGGCGTCGATCAGACCCGTCAGCAGGTCATCTGCCGGCTGACGTCGGCGCGCCCGAATCAGATCCGCGGTGTAGGCGGCAAACTCGCGCACAGCGAGATTGGCGCGATCTTTCACGGCGTCAGATGGCGACGGCTCATACATCGAGACCACGTCGTGGGAGAGGGCCAAGATGCGCATGCGGTCAGGCTCAGGGACACCGATCAGCTCACAGATGATCGTGAGGGAGAGAGGCTCAGCCAGATCCTGCACCAGGTCGAGGCTGCCGCGCTCACGTGCGGCGGTGATCCGCTCGCTGATGAGGCGGCTGGCCGGTCCGCGCTGCGCCTCAACGGAGCGTGGGGTGAAGGCGGTCGTCACCAGTCGTCGCAACTTGGTGTGATCGGGTGGCTCCAAAGCGATCATGTCCCAACGCTCGAAGGCCTTGAAGTCAGCGTACCGATCGTCACGCCACGGCTGCAGATCAGCCTTGTCTCGAATGAACTCTTCTGGCGTGTAGCGCTGTGAGAAGTCGGAGCCCAGGCGCTTATCGCGCCAAGCGGCGTGCACGTCGGCGTGACGGGTGATGAAGTGAATCCCATTCTGCGGTGAGTGCCAGACGGGGCCATGCCCCCGCAGGCGGGCGTAGGCGGGGAAGGGGTCGAGCGCCGTTGCTGGATCAGTCGGGTCGAAGAGGAGCGTGGAATCCGCCACGGGGTTACGCCCCAGCGGCGCGGTCTCGGGCAATGAGCAGGCGCAGTCCATGAATAGCCGTATCAATGACGGGGTCAATTGAGAAGTCCTTCATTGAGGCCTCTGACTCCTCATGGGTCATCGAGGGGCTCCCCACGCAGACCATGATGCCGCCCGCACGTGCGCGCAGCATCGCCGCAACGATGAAGAGGGTCGCAGACTCCATCTCGGAGCTGATGGCGCCACCGGCAATCCACGCCTTCCAGCGGCGAGCCAAGTCATCGGCCACTGGCATCCGCTCTGGCTCAACCTCGCCGTAGAACGAGTCCTTTGATTGCGCCACACCAACGCGGTGTCGCACCTTTCGCTCACGTGCCGCGTCACGCATCGCGAGCACCACATCAAGATCGGCCACGGCTGGGAACTCCATCGGCAGGTAGTGGCTGCTCGTACCCTCGTCGCGAATGGCACCGCTAATCACCGCGAGGTCACCCGTCTGCATGCCTGGCTGCATACCGCCTGACGTTCCGACTCGAATGAAGGTGTCGGCACCAATCGCGTGGAGCTCCTCGGCGGCAATCGCCGTCGAGGGGCAGCCAATCCCTGTTGAGGTGCACGCCACGGGGACGCCATCAAGCTCGCCGACCCACGTGGTGTACTCACGCTTCTGTGCAACGAATCGCGGATTATCAAATCGCCGAGCAATTACCTCGACGCGACCAGGGTCCCCGGGCAGCAACACATAGCGCCCGACGGCGCCCCTCTTCAGGCCTAAATGGTGAACGGTGCCATCTGGCTCAAAAATCGCCATGCTTTCCTACGCGCTGATCAAGGCGCGGATCGCAACCGCGATGACGCCGAAGAAGACGAGGATGCCGAAGCCGAACATCAGCATGGCAATAATCGGTGCAAACACGAGTGGCGTAGAGGCTGACTGCCCCCAGTTCTGTAGCCCATAAATCGTGAGCCCAACCATTACCGCAATGCCCAACAGGCCAACCGCGAGGTCAAACGGGCCGCTCGGCACACGTCGGTAGGAGGTCTTTTCACCCTTTGAGCCGAAGGCGCGCGATTCCAAACTGATCGCAAGCTGCTGCACGCGCTCAACTGCACCGGCGGCGACTGGGACAAACGACGGCACGATTGAGCCGAACCCGGTCCCCTTCATGCCACGAGATCGCTGTGCCGCGAGGACGAGTTGCACTTCGCGCTGCAACACAGGCACCAGTTGCAAGGTCATGGAGATCATGAAGTTGATGAGATACGGCACGCGCATGCGCGCCAGCGACGCAAAGAGATCCGACGGATGGGTGGAAAGGATCAGGGCAAACGCCATCACTTGGAACGAAGCGACCCGGAGCATGAGTGAGATCGCGTGTGAAAGCCCCTCTCCGTAAATCTTCATTGGGCCGAAGTAAATTTCTTGCGTGCATGACGAGCCGCAAAGCACTGGTGAAAGTCCTTGAATCACGATAATTGAAGCGGTGATTGGCGTAAACAAAATCATGACTCTTAGAAGCGGCTTGATGATTTTTGCACTGATGGCCACCGCCAAGCCGAAGAGTAGCAGCGCAAAGAGCGGCAGTGGCTGGTAGGTGGTAAAGCAGAAGATACCGGCAGGAATCAGCCACGCAAATTTGGCGACGGGATCAAGTCGGTGCATCCATGAGGTGCCACGAACGTGGGTAACCGATACGCTTGGTCCGTACATCAGGCGGCTCCTTTCGCGCCAAGCTCTTTGGCAAGCTCATCAACACTGAGGGCGGCTGGCTTCCCCTTGCGAGTCTTTAGTTGCAGCGAGATCTGCGTGATTTGTGGGGGCAGGATGTGTGTGCGCGTCATCACCTCGGTGTTGCCAAACACCTCGCGTGCCGTTCCATCAGCGATCACCTTGGCATTCCACATGACGATCATGCGCTCGCTTACGTCGGCGAGCAGCGGCATGTCGTGCGACACACAGATCACCGTCGAACCCTGCTTGGTAAGTCGGTGAATCAGGTCATTGATCACCTTCGTGGTCTGATGGTCTTGGCCGGTTGTTGGCTCATCAAGCACGAAGACCTTTGGCCCCATGGTGAAGACTGAGGCAATCCCGACCAGCTTGCGCAACGGGAAGCTGAGTCGATATGGATGCATCTCGCCATACTGTTTGATGTCAAAGAAGTCGAGTGCCTCGTTCACGCGACGCTCCACCTCGTCTGGTGGGAGGCCAAGGTTCGTGGGCCCAAAGGCCAGTTCGGCACGAACGTTGGTGGCAAAGAGCTGGTGGTTCGGATTCTGAAAGACATAGCCAACCGTCGATGACATCTGCTGGACGGTGTTGTTCGCCGTATCTTTCCCGTCCACCACAATGCTCCCCGAAGTCGGCTTCAGCAACCCGTTCAGGAGCTTGGTGAGCGTGGTCTTACCAGAGCCATTCTGGCCAACGATGCCCACCGATTGACCCTCAGGGATCTCAAGGCTGACACCATCAAGGGCAAGGACTGCACCGTTGGCGTACACGTATCGCGCATCAGTGACCTTGATCATCGGACTGCTCATGCGCGAGCCTCCAGCCACTCAATGGCCTCCCCGGTCGTGACTGGCAGATTCTTTGCGCCAGACTTTGAGAGGGCGATCGCAAGTTCGGTCGCCTGCGGCACGCGGATGCCAATCTTGGTGAGCTCTTCACCGCGCGAGAAGACTTCGGTTGGTGTGCCGATCATGACGATCTTCCCTTCGTGCAACACAACGATTCGATCCGCATACGCAGCGAGCACCTCCGATTCGTGTTCCGCAACGATGACGGTAAGACCCTCTTCCCGATTCAACTTTCGCGCAAGTTCAAAGACCTCCTCTTTGCCAATCGGATCAAGGTTTGACGTTGGCTCATCCATAAAGAGGATTTTTGGCTGCATTGCAAGTACTGATGCGATCGCGAGTCGTTGCTGCTGACCGCCGGAGAGCCCCATCGGTGAGCGCTCCTCAAAGCCGGCCAGGCCGACGGTCGTCAGGGCTGCGCTTACGCGGGGCGGCATCTCTGGGTTTGGCACACCAAGATTTTCAAGCCCAAGCGCTACCTCTTCGGCCGCGCTGACTTGGCTCATCTGAAATTCAGGATTATCAAAGACAATGCCAACGGTGCGTGCCATCTCGCGCACCGGAGTCGTGGAGGTATCAAGACCTTCAACAGTCACCTGACCTTCGTAGATTCCCATGGTGCTTTGAGGGACGATGCCGTTGATTGAAAGGCCGAGCGTCGTCTTGCCCGCCCCATTGAGTCCCATGATGCCGAGATATTCGCCGCGCCTAATTTCAAGATTGATGTTGCTCAGCGCGGGGCGTTCGCCACTGGAGTAGGTGAAGCTTAGATTCTCAATCTTGATGACGACGTCTCCAGGCAATGGCTCCTCCTACGCTGTGTCGTTCATTGTACTGGGCTTGGTGGCAAGCGAACCGCCCGACCGCACCCTGCGGTGCGATCGGGCGGCTGTCGCGCAACGCTGCGCGACGGTGCGGTAACTCAGTCTTTCGCGCGAATGACTGCTACGCCCGCGCCGAGCGTAAAGAGGCCAGCCAACACATTCATTGCTGCAAGTGTTGGAAAGGCCTGGTCAGGCGCGTCAATTTTGATGCTGCCAACCGCGAACGGAAGGACAAGCATGAACACACCCATTGCCAAGACGCCGACCGCTGCGGCCTCTCGAGGCCCAACGGTTGCTGGGCCAGAATTCTTCGCCATGATGATCCTCCTTAAGCGGCAGCGCCGGCCTGCTGAATTGCGATCAGCAGGAAGGCGATACCAACGGCAAGACCAATAAAGACGTACTTGAGTACGCCGTTCTGGTCAGTCTTCGGGAGACCAACGCCAGCCGTGAGGCCGGACGGAAGCGCCTGAAGAATTGCCAAGCCGACGAACGTCGCGATGAGCTTGTCAGCGAACGACCCTGGAAGGCCGCCGATGAACGAAGCCTGAAGGGTGCCCAAGCCGGCAGCGCTAATCGCTGCGACAAGCGCATCCGACGAGTGCCCTGTGGCACCACCGAAGACGAACGTAATGATTGGGGCGGCCATCGCCTGCACGAGGACGCCGCAGATCGCACCGACGGCGATGAGGCCGGGGAGCGACTTGCCGAGACCAAAGCTGCGAATCCCGTAGCCCCAAACCAGGGCTCCGACGACGTTGCAGAGTGCGAACGGAATGCCGACTGGGCCGTTGATCAACGATCCAGCGGTGTTCGTGATGATTCCTGTGAGGGCACCCCACCATGGGCCGAGCGCGACGGCAACCACCATCGTCCCGATCATGTCGAGGAAGATCGGCACCTTCACGATACCGATGATGAATCCACCAACGATGTTGAGGGCCGCCATCACCGGCACAAGGACCGCAACATACGAGAGCGGAATTCGCTGGGCGCCGCGCGCCGCTGCTGCTCCGGACATCTCTGTTCCTCCCTTTCGCCTCCCCCCAACGAGGAGAGGCCTGTGTTGCCTTGGGTGACAACGCCACCCTTGGCAGTACAACCAAACGGCAACCCGCCGTTGGCGAGAGGTTATGCTGCCTTAACCTTTTGTCAAGCCCCTGATGCGTCAGGTGAACCAATACAGCGGGTTGACGCAAGGGGGCTTCAGGGTAAGGTCTCCCCCTTGGAGATCGCGGGGCGGTTGGCCCGTACAAGGAGGTGCACCGTGCGTGGTACGTGGTGGTCGAACCCGATTCTGAGCTCCCTGGCCCCGGTGGTTGAGGGCTCTGGATTTGTTACAACGAACGAGGAGGAGGTTCGGCGGGTTGCCCAGTGGATGGCCGCCGAAGAGTTTCCCGACTTCCGCTCCCCAGCCCCAGCCGTGAAGAGCCCCTTTGACATTGGCACCGACCCCGACAAGAACATCGACCTCACGATGCTCATTACCATCCTGAACTTTGCCTTCACCGACTTTGCCACCTCTAAGAAGTTTGAGGTGACCTACAACGGCGTCCGCTACTCCGACAGTGAGGCGATGTTCGCCTGCCTCCACAAGGCGATCCTGGCGGGCCAGCCGATCCTTACTGGCCAGTGGGCAGCAGGGGTCACGCGCCGCGACCTTGAGGAGCTCTTTCGCGGTGACATCGAGATTCCGATGCTCGATGAGCGAGTTACGGCACTCAACATGGTTGGCACCACCCTTACAGAAAAGTACGACGGAAAGTGGCATCGCTGGCTCGCTTCGTGCGCACCGGCACTCTATGCAGGCGGTGATGGGCTGCTGGAGCGGCTCGTGACTGAGTTCCCGCGATTTGATGATGTGAGCGATTGGAAGGGGCACCGAGTGCAACTGCAAAAGCTGTCGCAGCTTGGGCTCTGGGGTTTGCATCGTGGGCTCGCTCCACTTGGCCGTGCGGTATTGAAGGATCCCGAAATGTGCACGGCCTTTGCGGACTACATTGTGCCGGTCGCGCTGCGCACCATGGGGATCTTTGAATACGAGGCATCACTCGAGAAGCGCATCATGGGAGGCGAGCTCATTCCGCGCGATTCTCTCGAAGAGATTGAGATTCGTGCGCACACTATTTACGCAACAGCGCTGCTCACCGACGAAGTGAACGCACGCCGGCCAGCAGACAAGCAGCTGCTGATTCCAGAGGTGGACTATCGACTTTGGAAGACGTACCACGCGACACACTTTCCGCACCACCTTACGCGCACGATCATGTACTAATTGTGAGCCAATCTCCCAGTAGTGTTCGGTCGCGCACACTTCCATTCGCCGACGTCCTGTCACGACCTGGTGCTGTCGTCACAACTATCGGCGGACTGATCGCGCGGTCGCCAGTCTCGATGGTGCCGATCGGCTTAATTGCGATTGGAAGTGGCCCATTCGCATCGTATGCTGTTGGCGGCGCCGCTGCGGGTGCCTTCTCTATTGCAAACGCCGTTGGCGCAACGTTGATTGGCCGCGCCGCTGATGAGCGCGGACATCGTCCGATTCTCTTGCGCACCTCCGTCGTCATGGTAGCCGGCGCCGTGCTGATCTCAGCGGTCGCAATCTTGTCTCCAAGTGCGATGCTCCTCATTGCCGCCTCGGCGCTCTTTGGTGCAGCTACTCCAGGGATGGGCTCCATCATTCGAGCTCGGTGGACCTCTGTTGTGCATACGGCACCGCTTCGCATTCGCGCAATGGCACTCGAGTCGGTGAATGATGAGGCAAACTTTTTAATCGGGCCGCCACTTGCCTCACTTCTCATCGTGCAAGGATTTGTCTGGGGACCTGTTGCAGCCGCAGCTCTGTTCTTCGTGATCGGGACAATTATGGTGATCTCCCAGCGATCATGGGAGCCAGCGCTGCATGAGCGTGATGTGGCAGGGATGCGCGGTGAGATTCGCGCTAACGGGCTGCTGATGCTCAGTGCAGCGGCAATTGGTGCAATTCTCGGCGCGAGCCAAGTACTCCTCCTCGCATACTGCGCGGCGGTTGGTGCCGCTGCCGGCATCGCTCTTGCGCTCGGCCTCAACTCTGGGGCGAGCTTGGTGGGTGCGATCCTGATCGGCTCTAAAGCTGATTGGCGCTGGTCGGCGGAGCGACGCTTCGCTGTTGCGGCGATCATTTTCGGACTCACCACGATTCCGACCGCCCTTGTAAGCGGATATCTCCCATATTTGATCGCCACCACGGTTGCCGGGTTCGGCATCGCCCCGATGTTTATTCAGCAGAACGCAGTAATCGCGGAGCGTGCTGGTGGGGCGGCGCGAAGCGGCGCGTTCGCCCTCATCGGTGGAGGTGTGGTCTTTGGAATTTCAGCCGGCTCTGCATTGGGCGGTGTTGCGATTGATGCCTTCGGGGCCTCCGAGGCGCGCCTGATTTTGATCCCGCTGTCGCTCGTTATGGTGCTCCCAATCCTGCTCGGGGTTCAGCGCGCCGAGAAGCGTCCGACCCGCTCAGCAAAGCGCTGAAGGAACGCCTCACCGTCGCCCTTGAGGGCGATGCGGACGTTCGCCGGGGTGTTCGTTCGCCCCCGGACATCCACCAGTAGATCGCCTTGAGTGATCCCCTCGCGCGTCTCAACGGCGCTCGGCGCACTCACGATGGTCGCGAGCGATGCATCGAGCGCCACCGCGACAGTGAAGGCGTCGTGGATGTGTGACCCGTCGATCTTGTCGTACTGCAGGTGGAACTCGTCGTAGAAGCGCAGCGCTTCGTCGATCAGCCGTAGGACTGGGTTGAGCGTGGCATCTCCGCGCTGTGCGCCAACACGGCCCGCTGCAGCAACGAGCGCCGCCCAGTGCGGTGGCTGAATGAGTGCCGACTCCGTGGCATCAAGCGGCAAGATCAGCGCTGGTCGGCCCGCGGCGGCGCAGGCGCGAATCACCTCGTCCAGCGCCTCTGGGTCACACCAGGCGTTCCACTCACTGCGCGCGCCAGTGTTCCCTGGCGTCGAGATCGCACCAGTCATCAGCACCACGTCGTATAGGAGTGCCGGAAGCTCAGCATCGAGGCGGAAGGCGGCGGCAATGTTCGTGGCTGGCGCACAGCCGATGATCGTCACGGCACCAGGATGGCGACGCACTTCGGCAACGATGCGCGCGGCGGCGGCGTTAGTGCCATCGCCAGACGGTGTGCTGAGCGCGCGTGATGGCTCAGGAAGAACGGCGTAACCGAGACCTGTTGGTCCGTGCGTCTCTGGTGTGGTGACGAGCGCCTTGACGAGCGGCGTGCGAGCACCAGCGATCACGTCAATGTGCGATGCACCACCAACGTCAAGCACGCCGCGCGTGTTGCGCACCACAGCTTCAAGATTGACGTTCCCTGGTGCACACGTTGCAAGGAGCAACTCAGCATCGGGCGATGCGAGTGTGTAGAGGAGCGCCATGGCATCGTCAATGCCCGTGTCGACATCGAGGATGAGTTTGCGCTGTGGCATGCGCGCGAGCGCTACTTTATACGGCCGGCGGCGCGATCCGCTGCAATGAGCTTACGCAAGCCCGCGATTGACGTGTCAATTACACGATCAATTGATGAGTCGGCGAGCTCTGCCTCTGTCATTGGCCGCTGGTCTGGGTTGCCGAGGATCAACATGGCGCCACCGGCGCGCACGCGTAGCGTTGACGCCACGATGAAGAGTGTCGCCGCCTCCATCTCAGAGCAGATCGCACCGCCCGCCATCCATGCTTTCCAACGGCGTTGCAAATCATCGGCAATCGGCATGCGCTCTGGGTTGTGCTGTCCGTAGAAGGAATCTTTTGACTGGGCGATGCCTACGTACCAAGGGAAGCCGCTCTCCTTCGCCGCCTCTCGCAACGCCAGAGTGATGTCGAGGTCAGCGACCGACGGAAACTCCAGCGGTAGATAGTGACGGCTGGTCCCCTCGTCGCGAATGGCGCCGCTGATCACGCCGACCGAACCTGGCTTGATGTGATGTTGCATGGAGCCCGAGGTGCCGACGCGAATGAATGTGTCGACGCCAATGTCGGCGAGCTCTTCCACGGCGATCGCCGTGGAGGGGCAGCCGATACCGGTGGAGGTGCAGGCAACGGGGACGCCATCGAGTTCGCCCGTCCAGGTGGTGTACTCACGACGGCGCATAAGGAATTTTGGGTTGTCAAAGCGGCTGGCGATGACCTCGACGCGATCAGGGTCGCCTGGGAGCAACACGTAGCGGCCGACCTCGCCCTGCTTGATGCCAATATGGTGCTTGCGGCCGTCGTCTTCTCTCGCTGCCATCAGTGTGCCCCTCCTGCTAGGTACGGTGCGGCGAGTTTCGCCGCCTCTTCTTTCGACAGGTAACTGCTCTGCGTCCCTGGCTTCTGCACGCTCTGCGAGGCGCAGGCTACGGCAAGTTCCACCGCCCGAACAGGGGTGAGACCGCTGGCGAGACCGAAGGAGAATGCACCGAGGAACGAGTCGCCCGCTCCAGTGGTGTCGACGACGGTCACCTTTGGCGCGCTCACACGTTGAATCGGCTGGCCGCGCTGGGCGATTGCGGCGCCGTGTCCACCGAGCGTGACGAGCAGGTTGACGCCGCTCTTCGCTGCTGCGGCAAGGATGCGCTCGTCGGCACCATCGCCAATCGCCGAGCCGCCGAAGAGGGTGGTGAACTCCATCTCGTTGGGGGCAAGCCAATCAGAGACAGCAAGAAGTGCTGGGTCAATCTCGGCAGCGGGGGCAGGATTTAGCAGCGTTGTGATCCCCGCAGCTCGAGCTGCACGAAATGCGGCAAGTGTCGTCGCCTGAGGAATTTCAAACTGGCCGACGACGATCGTTGGCTTGAACTCCCGCACCGCCGCCTCAGCGACAGCGGGGTCGGTGTCGTAATTGGCGCCAGGCACGATGATGATGCGGTTGATCCCATTCGCATCGACCCAGATCGGCGCAACGCCGCTGGAGCCTGGAACAGTGCGCATCCAGCGCGTGTCAATCCCTTCTTTGACGAAGTTCGCCAGATGCGAGGCACCATACGCGTCGTCGCCGACGGCATTGACCATGGCGACAGGGGCGCCGAAGCGTGCCGCCTGGACGGCCTGGTTTGCACCCTTCCCACCAAAGCCCATCTGAAAGCGATCACCCACCAGAGTCTCACCCGCATTGGGGATCACCTTGGCGTACGAGATCAGGTCCATCATGGTGCTGCCGACGACAAGAATCCGTGCTGTGCTCACGTTCGACGCAACTCCTTTATGTCGGGCGCCGATGCCCGGTTCAACCCACCGATCGGCGAGAGGTGGATGATGCCCCTAATTGCCCTTGAGCGCACGGCGTGACTCGCGTGACGCACCGATCGGGTGCTGTGGGCAAAACTTATCGCATCCGGATCTTCTGCTTTGCGATCTTTGGCGTGCCCGCTGGCAGATTGCGGTTCTGAAACCAGACCACGATGCCGTAGAGCTTGCACGCCACGCAGATGCCGGTGATCGCCAAGAACGACTGCAGTGTGGCGACAACTACGACGAGTGTGACCGCAACAAAGTCGGCAGAAAATCGAGCATGGGCAGCTACACCGAGCAGGAGCATCGCGCCGCCCATGACCTGCGCAAGACGGAGGCCCGGCACTGGCTGAAGGTCGGCTGGCTTTGGTGGTGCAATCACGCCACGATCACGCATGATGCGGAACGGAAGTGCCAGAAGACTGATGCGCAGTGCCGTTGCCGCGCTCAGTAGCATCGCGGCCCCGATCGCAGCAACGAGAAGCGCAGATAGGGTGCGCGTCGTGTCGGCTGTGTGAAGTAGTGCTGCTATTCCAAGAAGGAGCACGCTGATCGCGGCTCCCGTTCGGAATCCTCGTGAGTCGGTCATCTGTGACATGTGTGACACCTCAGGCTGACTTGATGTGGCGGCGCGAATTGCGCCGATAGAGCCTGATCGACCGAGGCGGGCAGTTAGCGCGCGAGCGGTCGCAGGCGGGGAACATGTGAGCGTCGACAGATCGACGGCTCACCTGCGACGGATGCAATTAACGCTGCCGCACTCATGGCTGCCATCGTAGCGTGGTCGTTCCCGACTTACTTACTGCTCATACTTGCAATAGCCTTCTGCGCGGTCTCAAGGCCGAGCAGCGCACAGTGAATGCGCGTGGGCCCTACCTCAACGCCAAGGAGCTCCATGACGAAGGGGCTGGTGAGTGCAAGGATCTCGGCCGCACTCTTGCCGCGCAGCTCGTCGGTAATGAGCGAGGTCCCAGCCTGTGAGATGGCGCACCCACGGCCCATGAAGGCAACGTCAGTAATGATCCCCGCCTCATCGAGTTGCAGTTGCAGATTGATGACGTCGCCGCAGTTTGGGTTGCGCCCCTCAAGGCTGACGCTCGGTGCGGTGAGGGTGCCCTGGTTATGCGGTCGACGATGGTGTTCGAGGATCTGCTCCCTGTAGAGATCGTCCATACCACCCATCGGTCAGCCCTCAAAGACCTTGCGGGCCTCGCGGAGGCCGACAAAGAGTGCGTCGAGGTCTTCATGCGTGGTGTACGGGGCAACGCTCACGCGCGCCGAGGAGCTGAGTTCGAGCTGCTCGTGGAGCGGCTGCGCACAGTGGAAGCCGGCGCGAATGGCGACACCGCGACGGTCGAGGATTTCTGCCAGGTCGTGGGCGTGAATAAGTTCGCTTGAGAAGGCCACAACACCAGCGCGCTTCTGCAGATCGCGAGGGCCAAGGATTCGAGCGTCGGGGAGCGCCTCAGGGAGCTCGCGGATCACCCGCTCAATCATGCGCGCCTCGTGGGCGTGGATCTGCTCTCGGCCGAACTCGTCGAGCAGGTCACAGGCTGCCGCCAGGGCAACGGCGCCGGAAGCGTCGGGGGTGCCGGCCTCAAAGCGCTGGGTTCCGGTCGTGAAGTCGGCGTCGCGAAGGCGCACGCTGTGGATCATGTCGCCGCCGTGCTCAATCGGCGCCATGGCGTCGAGCAGATCGGCGCGCGCCCAGAGTCCGCCGCCCGCATAGAGGCCGCCCATCTTGTGCGCACTGAAAGCATAGAAGTCGGCACCAGTATCTGGAATGGAGACGGGCATGTTGGCGACCGCCTGGCAGCCGTCCACGGTAATGAGTGCTCCAACGGCGTGGGCGGCGGCGGCGATCTCTTTCAGCGGCGCAATGGAGCCGAGCACGTTGGAGACGTGCGCGATCGCGACCATCTTCGGCTTCAGCTTCATGAGCGTGTCGAGTCGATCCCAGAGGATCTCACCCGTGACGTCGTCTACCGGAATGAACTCGAGATCGGCATCCATCTCGCGCGTGATCTGCTGCCACGGAATCAGGTTGGCGTGATGTTCTGCTTCGGTAACGAGCACCACATCGCCACGGCGCAGGTTCGCTTTGCCCCAGGATCGCGCCACCAAGTTCAGCGCTTCGGTGGCACTCCCGAGCATGACGAGTTCATTCGCGGGCACGTTTAGATACGTGGCGATGCGTGCGCGTGCCGCCTCATAGCCATCGGTGGCCATCTGCGCCAGAGTGTACGCGCCGCGGTGTGGGTTCGCATTCGCCGTGAAGAGGAACTTCGACACCGCATCCACTACGCGCTGTGGACGCTGTGCCGTTGCGGCGCTATCGAGGTAGTGCAGCGGCCGGCCACCTGGTTGCGTCTTGAAGATTGGATATTCGGCACGAACCTTTACGGGATCCAGTGTGCCGTCAGCGTTGTGCCACGCTCCCATCTCTCGAACCAATCTCTCCGCGCTACGCCGACGGTGCTGGTGCAGCGGTTGGCGTTGCCGCCTCGTCTGCCGTTGGGTTGATGCCGTTCTCAGCAAGGATTGGCGCATATCCTTCGCGCTCCAGTCGATGCGCAAGGTCTGGACCGCCCGACGCCACGATGCGACCGCGCGCGAGCACGTGCACGAACTGTGGCTTCAAGTAGTCGAGGAGTCGCTGATAGTGCGTGATCACCAGCACGCCGAGTTCTGGCGAGAGCATCGTGTTCACACCTTCAGCAACGATGCGCAGCGCGTCGATGTCGAGGCCTGAGTCGGTCTCGTCGAGGATTGCCATCTCTGGCTTCAGCAACGCCATCTGCAACATCTCAAGGCGCTTCTTTTCGCCACCAGAGAATCCATCATTCACATAGCGCGTCATGAACGCCTCGTCCATCTTCAGTTGCGTGAGCTTCTCCTTGACGAGCTTGCGGAACTCGCCCATCGTCATGCCGCCCTTCACTGGGTCCGACGGATCAAACTCAGGATCGCGCACCAAGCCGGAGCGACGTGCGTTCATTGCAGTGCGCAAGAAGCTCGCAACGGAGAGACCGGGAATTGAGGTTGGATACTGGAAGGCGAGGAAGAGGCCGAGTCGCGCGCGCTGATCGGCGCTGTACTCCATCAAATCTTCGCCCTTCCACAACACACTCCCCGACACGATCTCGTAGCTCGGGTGCCCCATCAGCGCGTAGCTGAGGGTCGTCTTGCCGGAGCCATTCGGCCCCATGATTGCGTGCACTTCGCCCGGCTTGATCGTGAGCGAGATCCCCTGCAGGATGTGCTTGCTCGGGTCGCTCGACGGTGCGACGACGAGATCCTTGATGACCAGATAGGCGTTCTCACTCATGTGTCTCTCCTCTCACTCAGCGCTTGGTTGGACTACTCAGGGCGATTGGTGAACCGGGTGCCGCCAGATCGGCGAGGGTAAAGGAGTCGAGCGCCTCGTTGACCGAGTCGCGCACGCGGCTCCAGAGGTGCGTAACGGTGCAGTTGCCCGCACGATTGCACGCGCTCCCCTCTTCGGCGAGGCAGGCCATTGGCACGATGGGGCCTTCGAGCGCCTTAAGAATTGCGCCCATGCGCACCTCGTTCGCCGGTCGGGCGAGGCGGTAGCCGCCGTGCGCGCCGCGCTGGCTGTCGATGATGCCGGCGTCACGCAGGCCTCCAATGATCTGCTCGAGGTAGGCGCGTGGCAGATCTTCCTGCTCGGCGATGTCGGTCAGGGAGACGGGCTCGCCGTGATCCATTCGGGCAAGGGCGACCATAAAGCGCACCCCGTACTCGCCGCGCGTGCTGAACGCGACGGCGCCGCTGCCGTGCAGGCCGCGGGTGCTGAGTTCCTGGTGTTCGGTCAAGGCGCCTCCTGGGGGATATCTGACAGGTTTTGTCGGAGTTCAGATTACCCTATCCCCATGAGCCAAACCCTTGAACGACTGATCCGCCTCTCGAACGCCCTCCCCGCGGGATTTACGGCGCACCCGTGCGACGTTGAGCGCGATGTTGCCGAACTGGTCGCCCTGACCAATGCGAACTACCACGCGGTTGGGTACCCGCTGCTCTACAGCGAGGGCGACCTCCGCGAAGACCTCACGAGCTTTGGCATGGATGCCCCTAGCCAGGCCATCGTGGTTCGGGCGCCGACCGGAGTGATCGCCGGGTGGGCGTGGGCGATCGGTGCGACCGATGCAGAGAAACCACGTGCCTACCTCAATGGCGGCGTGCATCCGCTCTTTCAGGGCATCGGGCTCGGTCGCAACCTGTTCGCCTGGTCAAGGGATCGTGCCGAGGAGCTCCTCGCCCCGTTTGAAGGTGCAACGATCCAGGCCCAGACAGTTGAGCCCGACAAGCGGACGCAGCGACTCTATGTGGCTGCCGGCATGCGACCGATCCGCTACTACTCGGAGATGTTGCTGCGCTTCGCTAACCGCCCAACCAGCAGCAGGCTGAGCGATGCGCCGATCCCTGCTGGTTACCAATCGTTGGCGATTGCCGATGTTGATCTTGAGGCGCTGCGTGTTCTGAAGAATCACTGCTTCGCCGATCACTGGGGGGCATCAGCAATGACACCTATCGAGTGGCACGAATACCTCACTGCTGAATCCGCGCGACCAGCTCTTGGTGAGGTGATCGCTGCCGCGAGCGGTGAACTGGTGGCCTATCAACTCACCGGCGCGTTCCCACAGGACACCAACACCGTTGGCCACGTGCTCTGGGTAAACAACCTCGGTGTGCATCGGGAGCATCGCAATCGTGGGCTCGCTCGCCTGTTGCTTGAACGTCACCTGATTCGCGCGCAGGCCGATGGCTACGAGGGGTCAATGTTGGGTGTTGATGCTGCGTCGCTCACGGGCGCGAACAAACTTTATGAAAGCGTTGGGTACAAGCACTACTCCGGCGCCGTGCGCTTCATTCTCGGTGACGCGGAGTTCTCCTAGGGGCGACTCAGTCGCGAACGGGCGTCTGTGAAACGGAGCGTGTGGCCGAGGCTTCAAGTTTCTCCGCCTGACGCGCGAGGAGCCAGAGCAGATCGGCGAGGCGATTCAAATACGCAAGAAGGTGTTCACCTGGGAGTAGTCCTTCGCGACCGAGCGTGACGCACCAGCGCTCTGCACGGCGAATGATCGTGCGCGCGAGCTCAATGGCCGAAGAGGCCTTGCTGGAGCCTGGAATCACGAAATCCTTCGGGAACTCAATCACCGCTTCAGTAGCGGCGAGCAGCGTGTTGATGCGCGCCAACATCTTTGGCGAGACCTTGGTGCGCCCCTCCTCAAGACGGTTCCATGCGTCAGGGTTGGTGGCGAGTTCCGCACCAACCACAAAGAGGTCACGCTGAATTGAGAGGATCGTTTCGTCGAGAGCGGCGATCCCCTCGCCGGTGAGGCCAATCAGCTCGGCGCGCGCCATGCCGAGTGCGGCGGTCGCTTCGTCAACAGTGCCGTACGCCTCGGTGCGCACATCGTCTTTCGAAATGCGATCGCCACCGAAGAGGAGTCCGGTGGTGCCAGCGTCGCCCTTACCAGTAGCAACCTTGCTTGGTGGTAGCTTCAATTCCTCGCTCACCAGGCGAGGCCCGCATCTTTCGGATCCCAGCGCTCAGCGAGGAGCGTGACCTTCACCGGATGCTCGAGCACCGATTCGGCCGCCTCTTTCACCTGCGCAAGCATTGAGCCAGCGTACGGGCAGAAGGGCGTCGTGAGGATCATCTTCACTTCGGATTCGGTCTCACCAACGAGCACCTGGCGAATGAGTGCAAGCTCCACCACGTTCATGCCGATCTCGGGATCAACAACTGAGCGCAGCGCATCGAGAATGGCGAGTTCAGTGGCGCGCTTCTGCGCGTCAAACGGCGTAACTGCGGCGAGCGTCTCTTCGGTCACGCGAGGGCCAACTCAGCAGGGGTGAGGTCTGGGCCCTTGAGTGCGCCGTTTGTATCGAAGAATTCGGCGTAGTGCTCACGGTTTGCGGCCGCGAACTCGTACGCACGGGCAATGCCGACGATGCGCAACTCGGGCATCTCCTTTAACAGTCGTGCACCGTCAAACCCCTCGGCGCGCAGTTCAAGCAGTCGTCGTACGGTGAGGCGTGTGCCATACAAGAATGGCTCGCCGTTCATCACGAGCGGATCGGTGTGCACCCACTTAATGGTCATGGTTAGGCTCCCTTGTAGATGGCGGCGAGGATGCGGTTGCGCTTGCGCGTGTCGCCTCCGAGTCGGCGGTGCCATTTCAACACGGCGATCCCTTCAAGGAGTGCGCGGTCGGCGAACGCTGCGGCCTCGCCCGAAAGAACCGTCGCTACGGCAATGCGCAGACCTTCGTACAGATCGGTGACGTCGTCCATAGAGATGCGGCGGCGGCGCCAGGTTGGGGTGCCGTGTTCGGTGAAGCTCTTCAACGGGGTGATGCTGCCCGAGGCCACGCTCTCGGCGAGCTTCTCAAGCACCACCTGGCCATCGCGCATCAGGTGGCGCAGGCCGAGGTCGCCGACGCGGTCGCGAAGTTCAGGGTTGCGCTCAACGGCGGCCACAATGGCGCGGCCGGCCAGCTGCTCCCACTGGGCGGTGAGTGGCGCTATAGCGCTCGGGAATCCGGCGGTGTGGTCGAGGGGACGGGCGCCGAGTAGGGGGTGACTCATGCGGTAAGGGTACCACCGCACCGCACAAACGAGGTCGTTACCAGAGGTCGTCGCCCTCACCCTTTACCGGCGTTCGCGTGCGATTCAGGGCGTGGTCTTCATGCTCTTCCGCCGCCTTACGCGCCGCGTCGATCGCCGCCTGTAGCGCCCCCGCACCACCGACCAAGCCGTGCGGCGCTTCGAAGAGGTGGTCGGGGAGCCCAGCCTTCTCGTCTTTCGCACGCCCCTTGGTTTCGCCGAGGAAGGGCATGCCGAGTCGCTCCACCGCGTCAAGTGAGGCGCGCAGCACCGCACCCTTGGCGGCCACCACCGCGCGCACCTCATCGGCCTCCTCTTGCTCGCTGATCTGCCGGCCGCGCAGTGGCTGGGCAATGCGCCCCACGTCGAGCCAGGCCTGGTGATAGCGATCCATCTGCCCCCACGCCGACGACAAGAGTGCGTCGCTTGCGGCGAGCCAGGTGTTTAGCGCCGCCCGCGAAGGAGCGCGCGCAATGCGATCGCCCTGATCGATCAGGTCTTGCGTCTGACGAACGAGATCTTCGCGCTTCATGCGCGGTTAGCGATCGCCAGCGGCGCGGTCGTTTTTGGCAAAGGCCGTCAGTTCGGCGCGACAGGCCTCGTGCGCCTTGGCAACCTGACGCTCCAGCCACCCCGTCATGCGCGGTGAGTCTTCAAGTGTGACCACGGGTCCCTGATCGCCATCTTCCACAATAAAGCCGGTCGTTGTGCGGAAGTCGCTGAACCAGTTCGCCTGCAGCTGCAGCAGCTCGTCCGCCACCACGCGACGCTCAAAGAGCCAATCAAGGTGTATGGCGTTCAGCGCGTCGGCGATGTCGGCGAGTCGCTCGCGAACTCCACGACCCCGACCCAACATGAGTGTTGCGACACGTACTGCTGTAAACGGCGAGCGCGCCTCGGCAATCACCGGTGGCCATGGGAGCGGAAGTGTGGCGTTATCGGGCTTGCTCATGCGGTCCAGTATCGCACCGTCGGAAGCGCGAAGAGTTAGAGCAGCTCTCCGTGCGCCGCGGCGCTCGGCTCGCCCTCTTTCGGACGTGGCTCTGTGCCGGCTGGGAGCACCTCAAGCGGTGCGCGCGATGTGCCCTCGACGGCGCCGCCGATGCCGAGTGGCTGCCACTTGGATGGGTCTTGCAGACGGTGCGCCTCGGTGTTGCCGCGGCTGTGCATCTCGGCGTGGCCCTTCGGCTCAATCCACATCTCGTGACCGGCGAGCAGGCCGAAGATTCCCTCCTGGCCTGGCTCAGGTCGCGACGCGCGGCAGTCTGGGCACTTCGCCGCGTCGTGACGCGTGTAGTGCTCGGGCTCTTCGTATGTGCTGATGTATCCCTCGTAGTTGCGCAGCACTACCTTGTGGTCGCTGTACGAGATCAGGTAGTTCGGCATCACTGGAATCTTGCCGCCACCACCTGGTGAGTCAATCACGTAGGTTGGCACCGCGTATCCGCTGGTGTGGCCGCGCAGACCTTCGATGATTTCGAGCCCCTTACCAACTGGTGTCCGGAAGTGGCCAGAACCTTCAACGAGATCGCACTGGTAGATGTAGTACGGGCGAATGCGATTCTCGACGAGCTTGTGCACGAGCTTGCGCATGATGTGCACGCAGTCGTTGACGCCCGCAAGGAGCACCGACTGATTACCAACAGGAATGCCAGCACGCGTGAGCTTATCAACGGCGCGTGACACTTCGGGCGTGATCTCCTGGGCGTGATTGAAGTGCAGGTTCATCCAGAGTGGGTGGTACTTGGCGAGCATCTCGCAGAGTTCGTCGTCGATGCGCTGTGGCATGAAGACCGGCACGCGAGAACCGATGCGAATGATCTCGATATGTGGAATATCGCGCAGGCCGCGCAGAATCTTTTCGAAGAGTTTCGGCGCAAGGGTGAGCCCATCGCCACCACTAATGAGCACGTCGCGTACTTGTGGGGTGCGGCGCAGGTAGTCGAGCTGCGCTTCGTGATCCTTGCTGTTGAAATTCTGCGTTGGATCACCAACGATGCGGGAACGAGTGCAGTATCGGCAGTACGAGGCGCACTGCGTGGTGACGAGCATCAGCACACGATCTGGGTAGCGGTGCACCAGACCTGGTACTGGGGAGTGGCGGTCCTCGCCGAGCGAGTCTTCCATCATGGCGGTGAACGCCTGCTGCTCTGAGCCAACCGGAATCACCTGGCGGCGAATCGGATCGTTCGGATCCTTCGGGTCAATCAGGCTAATGAAGTACGGGGTGATGTCGACGCGGAATTTCCCCTCGGCGGAGAGGCCTTCGCGCTCGTCGGCGGTCAGTTCGAGGATCTCGCCGATCTCTTCGAGTGAGTTGACGCGGTTGCTGAGCTGCCAGCGCCAGTCATCCCACTGCTCGTTCGGCACATCAGCCCACTTCGGTGCGCGACGGCTGCGGAGGGGCAAGCCATCAGGACCAAGCGCCTTGGCTGGATCGCGCGGATTCACCCAGGCGGCATCGGCGGCGGCGGCCGCGGCGGCGTTGCTCTTCAGGATCTCTGTTGCGTCCATGTTGTGCCTCCTACTCCCAGGCGGGTGCCCCGCGCGGGGCTGGATAGGGAGTATGCACGCTGCATAGGGCTATGGGTAGCCCCCGTGCACCATGCGGACATGTCCGGGCAGCCCCCAACTCAGTGCGGGCGTGCCCCGCGTCGACGCTCAGACCGGCGCTGCACCTGGGTAATCGCAACCAGCATGAGCGCAACGAAGCCGAGGAGGGTCAGGTATTCGCCCAGGCTCTCGGGCGGTGTGATGAGCCCCGTGTCGATGCTGCCGCCAAGCAAGAGCGCGCAGGTCATGGTGGCCGCCGCCCCAACGGCAAGGAACCAGCGCCAGAGATGCAGTCGGCGGAGAAGGGCCACCCCCTCATTCCCTGGATCAAGCAGGGTCATGAGCGCTCCATGGCTCCCCGCAACCACGATGAACCCGAGAAGTCCGTCAGCAATCACCCGGATCGTCGAGGTGGTGTCACTCTCCACCGTATAGATCAGGTCAAGCAGAAACCACGACAGCAGCGAGAGCGCGAGCGCACCGAGGACCGCGTACCACGCCCCCTGCGCGGTGTAGTTCTGTGGCAGCGATGCTTTGAAGGTGCGAATCATGAACAGCCCAACAATGATCCCAGGCACAATGCCGAGCAAGTGCACGCCAACGAGTGCGATGAGCGCCAGCAGGAGGCTTGGCCACTCTGCGCGTAAATCGCCACGATCACGATTCAAGCGCAGGTGCGCATACATGCTCGGTAGTGCATACCAGAACGAGAGCACCGCTACGCCAATCGCGCCAAGCACTGCTCCAAGAGCGAGCTGCGAGAGCCCAGGCAGCTGCTCAAGCGGTGCGTTTAATTGCACGATCACCTGGCCAACGATCAGGAACAGAATGACATCCGGGCGAATTCCGGCAATCCGAACCACCTCATCTTGCCGAACCTCACCAACGAGCCCGTTTCGTAGAGCGAGATATACGCGCTTGATTCGCTCCTGTAGCAGTTTGATTGGATACTCAAGCATGACGCTCATGAGCATCAAGATGAGAGTTGCCACAACACCAGTTGACAGAGTTTGCGGGGCGACGAGCGCCGTCTGTGCGGAACCGATCCCCGCCGAGATCGCACTCGTTGAGACACGCTCGTCAATGTAGATGGTGGTTTGTTCTGGATCAACCACGATCTGCACACCACCCCGACCAATCTCTGGCGAGGAAAGAGCTGTCGGGCTCCCCGTGGGTACCGGCTCTGGTCGAGGATCATCGCCGTAGGCCAACAGTCGATTGTCGGCGTCGACTATCAACGCAATCACCCGAATTGATTGAGGTGGTAAGCCACTTCCCGAAGCGGCCGTGGCCTCCACAAAAATGCTGTGGCTGCCTGCAGCCACCTCCACGGTGAGCGGAGCAACGATCACGATCTCGCCAGTTGCACTCACCACAAATGAAGCGATCAGAATTGGATCACTTCGCATCACCACGCGAATGATGCTGTTGGGCTCGAGCCCAGCCGCATCAACCAGCACCGTCGATTCATTCAACGGATACCCGATGCGGCCGTCAAGCTGCAGCGTAAGGTGTGGCGTTGCGTCGCCGCTCTCCTCAAGCGCCTCCGCAGAAGAGACGGGGGATGGATCAATGGATACTGATGGTGACGGTGCAATCGAGGTGGATGGTGACGGTTCGCGGGTCGGGGCTGGGGTCGGCGCTGGAGTTGGGGTAACGGTTGGTGGTGGCGGGGCGGTTGGAGTGGGGGTGATCGGAGTGGTGGTCTCAGGCACTGAGGAAACGAGATCGGATGGCGCGGGACTTGGTGATGAGATGAGCGGGCTCGAACTCGGACTCGCTAGTTCAAATTCGTTCTCGGGAACGCGCCCAAGTGGGGAGCCCGCAAGGGCCATCGGAACCTGCAGGGAGATGAGTAGTAGTCCTGCGACGAGTGCGGTGAGCGGCGACGAGGGCGAGCGCATGCGCAGATCCTACGATCTCCCACGCTCCCTGGCGAGGGGAGCCGCATGTTTTTGCGATGGGGACCACCAGGTTGCGCCCAGCAACGCACCGTTCACTGACCTAGACCATGACAGTGAGGGCAGCACTTCGAATCGTAAAGCGGGCGGGCAGTTCGCCAACGATCTCCCCGTCTGCCTCTATCTCAATTAGTCGTGCGGACGGCCCACCCGCTGGCGCGGCGAACACGTCGGCGCCTTGCGAAACCGTCACCTTCGGGTGCTCGTAGTGCGTCCCCTTATAGAGGAGTGGCAGGCTCACCACGAAGTCGCTGCGGGCGATCTCACCAAAGCGCACCACCTCAAATCGCCCGTCGTCGATGCGTGCGGTTGGTGCCACGTGCATGCCGCCCCCAAACCAGGCACCGTTGGCGATCGCCATCGCCGCAACGGGGCCGCTCTCGGACGCGTGCGTGTCAACGCGGGACTCGACTAGGTCTGGGGCATAGCTGAGTCCTGCCCGCACCGTTGCCAGTCCAAAGGCCAGCGCGCCGGCGTGGCGCTTGAGTTGTGGGAACTCCTCGAGCGCATGGGCGATGCGCGCAGTTACACCGAACGAGGCGATGTTCAGAAAAAGGCGCACGCTGCCGTTGTTGAACTCAATCTGACCGACATCAATGCTGCGCGCGGTAGCACCGTGCGCCAGATGACGGGCGGCCTCAACTGGTTTGCGCGAGGTGCCGATCGTGCGGGCAAAGTCACGGCCAGTTCCTGCGGGGATCAGCCCAAGCTGTACGTTCGCAATGCTGCCATCCGCCTGCAGTAGGCCGTTGAGTGCCTGGCTCGCGGTGCCGTCACCGCCAAGTACGGCGATGCGCGTGACGCCGTTCGCCACCGCCTCGCGCACGATGCGCTCCGCAGGGCGATCCTCACCAGCACGCGTCACAGCGATCTCGAACTCGCCCCACAGCTTCAGCTCCTCGAGTACGCGTGAGAGCACGCGACCGGCGCGACCCGCACCCGCGGCTGGGTTGACGACCAGGAGTGTGCGCGGTGGACTCATGATCTATCGGGCGACGAGGAAGCCGCGACCGATCGGATCGTTGTCATCAAGAACGAAGCGCGCGCTGCCAGTCATGTGCGCCGAACCGCGCACTTCGGGAATCACCGCGTTCCGCCCTGCCCAAGTTTCGGTTCGCGCGACTCGGCCATGAAAGACCGACTCGCGTCCAAGGATCGACTCAATCGCAATCTCTTCGCCCGTTGCAACCGCACCGCGCGCATGTAGCGCCGCCAAACGTGCCGAAACGCCGGAACCAGTCGGTGATCGATCGACCTCGCCCTCAGCGAATAGGCAGAGATTGCGCGAGTGATGCGCTGCATCTTCGGGCGGCCCCGAGATGATCGTGCCGTAGAGGAAGGAGAGATCACTCTCCTCTGGGTGTGAGACGCCGAGCGCTGTTGCAAGTGCACCACCGCTGCGCAGTGCGGCGCGACCCGCATTGGTAATTGCCTGACCGGCTGCTGCGAGCGCGGCTGCGTTTTCGGCACGCATCTCAATGCTGAGTTGCGCCGCGTCGATGAGCGCGTAAAACGCACCGCCGTAGCCAACGTCAACGGTGAGTGATCCGTAGCCAGGAACATCAATTTCGACGTCGAGTGCTGCGGCGAATGACGGCACATTCTCAAAGGTAACCTCGTGCACGCGTGGGGTGCGACTCGCTGCACGCGCCGCAGCGAGCTCGTTCTCGTGCACATGTGCCACGGCGCGCACTAAACCGCAGGGTGCATCGATGCCAATAGGTGTTGCTAAACCAGTCGCTTCAATCGCACCGCTCTCGACGAGTGCTGTGGCGAGTGCGATGGTGCCGTGGCCGCACATGGTGGAGTATCCCTCGTTGTGCATGAAGAGCACACCGACCTGCGCCTCTTCGTGATCTGGTGGCACCAGAATGCCGCCGTACATGTCGGCATGGCCGCGCGGCTCCCACATCAGCATCTTGCGGAGATGATCGTGCTGCTGCAACGCCGAGCGTCGTCGCTCGAGAATCGTGGTTCCAGCAAGTTCTGGGTACCCGCTCACCACAATGCGGAATGGCTCGCCAGCGGTGTGATAGTCGAGCACCTCAATGGCGTTGCCGCCTGCGGCGGGTGGAGCGTCGATGCGAAGGCGCGGTATCGGTCGACTCATCGTTCGAGCAGCGTTCCTACGCTCTTCTTCTCAGCGAGATCAAGCAGCAATTCGGCGTACGCCAAGTCGCACGCAGAGATGCCGAGGTGATTGACGAGGGTGATGACCTGCCCAGCACTCTCGATGCGCGTGTCGCCAATCTGCGCATCGGCGGTGGGCCAGCCGCTCAGCTTTGGTGTGCGGCGCGTGTCGTCGTACTGGGCGGCGCTGTCGGTGATCACGCGAATCGGTCCGCGGGCACTGAGTGCAGCAATCACTCCAGCGCTAATGGTTGCGGCGTAGTCGATCACGAGCAGTGTGGCGCCGGGCTCAATCAGAGTTACGTCGATCGGACGTGGTGGGGTGTCGAAGGCGGCGGCGGTCACGATGATGTCGGCGCCGCGAATGGCGTCGTTGACCGACTCGGCAACGCGGTCACCAGGGCGAAGCGGCAGTTCGCTCGCCGCACGGCGTGAATAGAAGGCAACGGTGATGGCGGGGTGCATCGCCGCGAGCACCGCACGGTGCGTGGCCGCCTGAAGCCCGCCACCAATGATCGCCCCCTTATAGGGAGCACCCTCTGCCGCGGCGGCGGTGCTTGGTGGGGCAATACGCAGGCCAGCCCCCGAGACGGCGGCGGTTCGTGCGGCGGTCAACTCGCCGGCGGCAACGATGCCGCGGAGTCCGCCCGCCTTCGGTCGTTCAACGAGCACCACCCCGCCGATGCCGGCGGCGCCTCCCCCGCTGATCCACTTCGCCCCTGCAACGCGGCCAGAACTGAGATCGATCGCGGCAGGCATCACATGGGCGAATGGCGCGCCAGCTCCAAGGTTGAGTGGCACCTTCGGTGGTTGGTGCGCGGTGCCAGTCGCCACGGCCCGCAGCGCACTTTCAACCAGTTCAATCTGCACCTCAACGGAGGGGAGGAGTGTCAGCACATCGGCCTCGGTTAGGTAACGGATCGGGGTCGTAGGCATGTGCGGCAGTGTATCCCCCTCTGGTAGGCTCCGACGATGAAGTCCCGCCTTCGCACCCTTCGACCATTCTTCATGGTTGCCGCACTGGTCGCCGCGCTCATTGCGCCTGCGAGTGTGTCTGCAGTCACGGTGAAGCAGGTCGCTCTCACCTTTGATGATGGTGACAGTGAGCTCCACATCCGCCAGGCAGTTGCGGTAGCCGTTGCCACACAGACGCCGATCACCTTCTTCCCCACCGGCAAATCGCTCCGTCGGTTCCCAAATTTGTGGAAGGCGATCGGCGACGCGGGAATCCCGATTGCGAATCACACCGTCACCCACCCGAATCTCAAGTCACGCTATGCCGCAAAAGGTGCAGCTGGTGTCAGGTCTGAGCTGCAAGGATTCATCAACCTAGCCCGCTCGCTCAGCATTCCTGTTGTGCCGTACTGGCGACCACCAGGAGGCGCATGGGATGCCAACGTGTTGCGCGTTGCAAAATCATTGGGGCTCACCCTTGTGATGTGGACGAACACGTTCGCTGACACTGCGCGGATCTGCAAGAACGGGAAGCCGTACAGCAAGACCTGGGGAAGCTTCTTCAATGCCACACGCACCTACAACGCAGGCACATCGTGGTGGAGCAAAACATCTGGTGGAACCCAGGTCAACGTGCTTGGCCACGTCAATCCGTACACCGCACAAACGGTGAAGCTCCTTGCAGCGGTCATCGCGGACTACGACGCTCGTGGCTTTGAGTTCGTCACCGTCCCTGAAATGGCGACCGGCACACCGAACAACATTGATTGGGCCAAGGCCGCACTTGCAGTAAGCGCGCCGGCGAAGGCTGGCGGCGCGCGAGTGCCAACGGGCCTGCCAACACCGATCAATCCACTGGATAAGACCTACACCTTCGCCCAGGCAAACGGCATCAGCTGCCGCTAAACGCTACCAGCGCAGTCGTTCAGCCAGCTGAATGACGTTTCCTTCTGGGTCAACTGCATCGCAGTAGTTCACGTTGCCGTACGTGGCAACGCTGCTTGCGTCGTATACGCGACCGCCAAGATGTGCGACTGCCGCGCGTGCTGCATCAATAGATCCTACGAAGTAGACCGGCTTTATCGCAATCTCTTCGCGCGGCGCATAGGTCTCGCCGGGTACTGATCCTGGAATCTTGTGGATGAGCACCTCGCTGGAATCAGAGGCCACGCGCACGAACGTGTCGGACTGCTCAAAGAGATCGGCACTGAGGAGCGCGGCGTAGAAGTTTGCGCTGCGGGTGAGATCTTCAACAAAGAGAACGGTGGTGCTCATGACTTACGGGGACTCTTTCGTTCAGCTAGCGAGGCCACGAAGAGCGCCAGCACCGCAACAAAAACGGGCGCATTGAGCGCAGCGCCTGGCGGGGTAGTTGTTGACGTTACGGGCATGATCTGGCCCGCAATATCGCGCAGCACTGGGTCGGCAACGAGCGCGAGCAGAACGAGTGACGTGAGGCCTGGATAGCGTGCAAACAACACGGCAAGCACTAAGGCAAGGATCAACTGGATGGCACCCCACTGGTGGAAGAGGGCAACGATGTTGTTCCCACCTTCAACGGCAATGTCAATGCCGGCAATGCTCTGTGCGCCGCCGTCGGCAGAGAAGAGGTGGACGCAACTTCGAACGATCACTACGACGAGGAACGGCACTGTCAACCAGCGAATGGCGGGGAAGCCATTGAATGCTGCCGTGTTAGACGGAAGGACGTTTCGCACGTTGAACTTCATGGTGTAGATCCCCCTATCGCTATTGGGCTAAACGTTAAATCGGAATTCGACCACATCGCCGTCGCGCATGACGTACTCCTTGCCTTCCATGCGCACCTTGCCGGCCGCCTTAGCGGCAACCATTGAGCCGTTACTCACAAGGTCGTCGAACGAAACAATTTCGGCCTTAATGAAGCCGCGCTGGAAGTCGGTGTGAATGACGCCGGCAGCCTGCGGGGCGGTCCAGCCTTGGCGAATCGTCCAGGCGCGCGCCTCCTTTGGCCCGGCGGTCAGGTAGGTCTGTAGGCCGAGGTTCTTGAAGCCGATGCGCGCCAACTGATCAAGCCCGGACTCGGTCTGGCCCATGGAGGCGAGGAGTTCAGCAGCTTCGGCGGGGGCGAGATCCACAAGTTCTGATTCCACCTTGGCGTCGAGGAAGACCGCCTCGGCGGGGGCTACGAGTGCGGCGAGTTCGGCGCGGCGGGCAGGGTTGGTGAGGATCGCCTCGTCGACATTGAAGACGTAGATGATCGGCTTGGCGGTGAGGAGGCCGAGCTCCTTCAGCAGCGTCAGGTCAATCGTGGTTGAGGAGAGCGGCTCGCCACGGTTGAGGGCGGCGATGGCGGCATCGACAGTGTCGAGCACCTCGGCGTCGAGCTTCTTCCCCTTCACCTCTTTCTCGTAGCGGGAGCGTGACTTCTCGAGGGTCTCGAGGTCGGCAAAGATCAGCTCCGTGTTGATGGTGCCGATGTCGCTCTTGGCATCGACCTTGCCGTCAACATGAATGATGTCCTCGTCGGCGAAGGCGCGCACCACCTGGGCGATCGCGTCGGCCTCACGAATGTGCGACAGGAACTTGTTGCCGAGTCCCTCCCCTGTTGAGGCGCCGCGCACGATGCCGGCAATGTCCACGAACGAGACAGGCGCGGGCAGGATCTTCTCGGAGCCAAAGATCTCGGCAAGCTTGGTGAGGCGTGGGTCGGGCAGGTTCACCACACCAACGTTCGGCTCAATGGTGGCGAACGGGTAGTTCGCGGCCAGTACGTTGTTCTTGGTGAGGGCGTTGAAGAGCGTCGACTTACCGACGTTCGGGAGCCCCACAATGCCAATCGTTAGTGCCATGCGACGCAGTATAGGGGCGACCTTCTGAGGGGGTAGGATGCAGATATGAGCAGTCATCGCATTAAGCCTGGCAAGGAGCCGAAGCTCCACAAGATCGACACAGCCGGCACCCCCGACTGGTCAAAGGGGCGCGAGGCCGGTGAGGAACGCATGCTCGAGTTAAATCGCGAACTCGAAGCGCTGCAAGAACTCCTTTATGCCGAAGGGAAGCGCCGCGTGTTAGTAGTGCTACAGGCGATGGACACTGGCGGAAAAGATGGCGTGATTCGACACGTGTTTGATGGGGTGAATCCAATCGGCGTGCGTGTCGCAAGCTTTAAGCAGCCGAGCACCCTTGAGCTCTCGCACAACTATCTGTGGCGCTACTTCCAGCAGTTGCCGAAGCGCGGCGAGATCGTCATCTTCAACCGCTCGCACTATGAGAGCGTGCTGGTGGAGCGTGTCCACGAGATTGCGCCAAAGAAAGTGTGGAAGCGCCGATACAAACACATTGCTGACGTGGAGCAGGCGCTTGCCGATGAGGGAACCACGATCCTGAAGTTCTTCTTGCACATCTCTAAGGCCGAACAGAAGCTGCGCCTACAGGCGCGCCTCGACGACAAGTCAAAGCTCTGGAAGTTTGCTCCGGGCGACGTTGCCGAACGCGAACACTGGAGTGACTACATGGAGGCGTACGAAGAGGCAATTGAGCGCACCAGTACCGACGATGCGCCGTGGTATGTGATTCCTGCAGATAAGAAGTGGTATCGCGACCTGGTGATCTCGCAGATCATCGTCGACACCCTCAAGGATCTCAACATGCAGTTCCCGAAGCCAGCGAGCGGACTCGACTCGATCGTTATCCCCGACTAGCTACTTCGGCTCGAGCACGAGCGAAACACTGTTAATGCACCAGCGTTGGTCGGTTGGTACGTCGTACCCTTCGCCCTCAAAGACATGACCCATGTGTGATCCGCACTTCGCACAACGAACCTCGGTGCGAATGCGCGGAGCGAGTGAGCGGTCTTCAATCAGTTCCACGGCATCATCCGACGTTGGCTTATAGAACGACGGCCAACCGCAGCCGGAGTGGAACTTGTTCTCGCTGCGGAAGAGCTCGTTGCCGCACGCCTTGCACTTATACACGCCCACGGTTTCGGTGTCGGTGTACTCCCCCACAAACGGCGCCTCGGTCTCTGCACGACGCAGCACCTCAAACGAGAGTTGATCAACGCGAGCACGCAGCTCTTCCTCGTTGATCTCAATTGGGTAGGCGCCGCTCACCTTGATTTCGGACCAAGCGTCCGAAGGGAATGGCACCCCCGTTTGGCTGTGGCAGTCGTACCCCTTCGGATTCTTCTCGAGGTAGCGCTGGTGGTACTCCTCGGCCTCCCAGAAGGTCATGCCATCTGCGCTCAGCACCTCGGTGACGATCGGGCCGTGCCCCTCGGCGGCGAGTGCGGCGGCGTACAGCTTGAAGCCGGAATCAATCGCCTCGCGCTGGTTGTCGTTCGTGTAGTAGACGGCGCTGCGGTACTGCGAGCCGACGTCGCCTCCTTGGCGGTTGAGCGACGTGGGGTCGTGCATGGTGAGGAACTCCTCGAGAAGGCGACGGTACGAAACCTTCTGATTGTCGAAAACAACCTTCACCATCTCGGCGTGACCCGTGCTGCCGGTGCAAACCTGCTCGTAGGTGGGTGATGCGGCGTGACCGCCCATGTAGCCAACGGCGGTCTCGGTGACGCCGGGCATCTGCCAGAAGCGGCGCTCAGCACCCCAAAAGCATCCGGTGGCGAAATAGGCAGTTTCAATCATTGGTGCATCCTGCCACACCCGTACCGATGCCTCCAACGCATGCGCCCCTCAGTCGTGGTTACCCGCACGCGTTGATACAACAGCAGACGAGGCTCCTGCCTAGGGAATCCTGACCGGGCTCTTTGTCACGGATGGCGAAATTACGCCATCTCCAATGCTTCGAATGCGCAGGGTATATGTGCCGGCACCAAGCCTAGAACCTGTGTACGACGTAGATGTTGCTGGAAGTACAACCTGCCTCCACGGGCCAGCCCCCAACCGGTACTCGAGTGCGAAACCAGTAATTGGGACCATGGATGACGGCTTGCTCCATGTGATCTTGAACCAGCCCTTGCGCGCGGTCGAAGTGCTAATCCTGAAATCTCTCGGTGCCTTCGGAAGTGTGTCGATCCAGGCCCAGTGCTCTGCTAAACGTGCGTTGATAAACGATTTCACCTCAGCGATACCCGATGATTCCTCGATCACGCTTCTGTATAGCGCTTGAGAACGACGTTTAAGGCCCTGAGGGCTCCATGATCCTGCGATGCTCTGGAGTGCATCAACGTATTGGCCGTTGCAGATCGGGTCTAGGACGCATCCACTAAAGATTGCATGGTCTCCCGTCCCTTCATAGCGGTTCGCCCACTCAAAAGTTTGGTCGGTACCCCACGGCAACATCGTGAACCGCCCGGTGCCATCGGCGTGTAGGTAATAGTTATTCGGGAGATGTTGCGAGTAGCCATCCCAGTGACCAAGGAACCACTCGGCCGCCCACATCTTGGTCATCTGTTCCAGGTCGGCAATGGGAAACATCCGCGTTGACCAGCCCGACGTAAGATTACGTGCGGTATCAAGTAACTCTTGGAGATCGCTACGATCGTCTTCGTCGCCCTCATCCACCTCGTAATGTCCAGAGTATGCATCCCCGACATCTCCCCACCAGCTCCCGTACGAACCCTCGTAGAGGTGCTGTGTGGTGGAATACCAACGTGGCAGCGCAATACTGTCCATCGTCTCAACATTTAGGTAGATGCCGCGATAAACGCCGTTGATCGTCACCTTTGCGTAACCCGTACGTGGCGATGCGATTCCGAGTGATCGAAAGACCTCGTACGAGAGTGCCTCACTAATCATGCTTGGGTCCTGCACCATATTGTTCAATGTCAGCTTCTTGAGCCCGTCGGGGCGAGATCCCGATGGGAACTTCAACTTCAGTCCCGCCTTCTCGCCAGTTGGCAGACAGCGGAACGATCCGTATTGTCCCTTGACCTTCAAAGTAATCGCGCTTGGTCCATACGACTTGATCACGCCGCGACTCGAGGTGTAGGTCATCAAAAATGTTGCTGGCACGTACGGTCGCTCAGCGCCCATGTCGCACGAGATCTGGTCCATTGAGGTCTCGGGAATCTCAAGGTTGATGTGCACCGTCACCGCAGGGTCAAACATCCAGCCGGCCTCATCGGCTGCACGGGTCGGCGCCGCTACCGCCGCAGCAAGCATAAGCCCTGCGACGAGGGAGCTAAGCGCCTTGCGCCACCGCGTGAACATCATGGTTTACACCCCTCCTCTTGACTCGGAGCAAATCAACGGCAAACTTCCGGCACGGGCTCTGGCCTCACGTCTGCTGCGGTAGCGAGCGGCAACGACGTTGATTTCGGTGATGATTATCACATCAAAGCCAAACTTAGCGGCGCTCAATGCGCACGTCGTCAACGGCAACTTCCACCAGACTGTCGCGACCCTCATCGCCGGCGCCGATGATGATCCGAATAGATTGGTTCCCCCATGCCCCGAGCGAGATCCGCGTCTCTGTATAGGTTGCCCAGCGAACGCTAGGCGACGCCAGTCGTTGGTGTACCAGTGTGCGTTCGCCGTCTTCCGCCTCGATCCACACGCGGAGCCAATCGGCCGTTGTCGCGTTGGAGCCGTAAGAAAGCGACGCGCTGAAGAGAAGATCGCCCGGGTCTGCACCGAGAGCGATCTGCGGTGAGCGCACCGTGCTCACGCCATCGAGATCGTTGGCGTTGGCCGAGCGACCCGCTGCGCTCCCCGTGGCCAGTGCTCGGTACCCCGATGCTGCGTCGTCCAGCTGCATGAGCCGCGACCCAATGCGCACGCCCTCGGGATTCCCACGGGCGAAGGCACCGCTCGTTGCCGTATCGGTGCCATCGGGGTTCACGATCCAGCCGGCCTCGCGCTCAAAGTCATCCATGCGCGGCCCGCAATTTCGCACCCCAAGACCGGCCGCCTCAGCTGGGCAGGCGGCCTGTTGCAGGAGCCAGAGTATGGCGGGACGATTTCGCTCGACCTCTGCGCTCATTGCCGCTTCAGTTGGATAGAAGCGCGCGATAGTCCCCGTAAACTCCCCGATCTCCATGAGCAGGCTCGGCACCTTATACGCCGTGTACATCCAATCGGTCGATGTGCCGCCCGTAGGCGCGTAGCGCGCGGCGCGATACCCATTGCGTTGCGCCATGCCAGCGACCAGTTCGTTCATCGTCATGCGATCGGCGATGGTGATGGCTGGAATTCCAGCCGCGCGTGGCAAAATCGGCCACGCCACATAGCGACCGGCGGCGTGCATGCTCAAATAGATGTCGAGCTGTTGTACGCCATCGATGACACGCGAGGCAACGAAATCACGAACGGCGCTGCTCTCGGGCGTGGAGAAGCGGGATGGTCCGGCGTACATCCGTGAGGCAGGATTGCGAACCCCCACGTTGCAGCAGCGCCAGTAGGCACTGTAGTTGCGATTCAGATCGGTTCCGATGGAGCGTGATCCTGGGGTGGGTTGGCGGTTCTTGCGCCAGTTCACCCCACCAACGTGCGAGAGGTCGTACTCCAGCCCGTCAGGGTTCACCGCGAAGATGATCCAAGTCACCGAACCATTGACGATCGCGGCAATCTCCGAGCTGGTGGCATACCCGCCCGCCAAAGCACGCAGCGTGTCAAGTGCTTGCGCCACGGTGACATGTTCGTTGCCGTGATGGAGGGCATCGATCAGCACCTCGGGTTCACCCTCTTCTAGCGCCACACTGTCGGAGACCTTTGCCGCATACAGCTCACGACCCTCGTAGCTCTCACCGATCGAGAAGACATCGACGATCTCTGGGTGTGCGGCCTCGACCGCCAGAGCCTCACGTTCAATCTGTGCGTACGTCGTATATGGGGCGGGCCATGGATCACTCGCCTGCACCGGCGGCACGAGCGCAACCACCAAAGCCCAACCGAGGAGCGCAATGAGGAGGCGTTGGCGGCGAGACATGTCGTCAGTATCCCATCGTGGGCGCGGAACTACTTGGCGATCTTCTCCTGTGCGCGCAGATAGAGCGCTCCCGCTGCGGTGAGTGCGGCGAGGATCGTCAGCGCACTGCTCCAGGCGACCGCCTCTCGATTGGTCTCGGGGAGCACGTAGGTCGGCTCATCGATGTAGGCAAAGGTACCGCCAGTCTCATCGCTGAATACCGGGGTGAAGATTCGGCCACCGAGTACCTTCAACGGGCTGCACATGCAGCCGATGCCGGCATTGGTTCCAGGAACAACGTAGGAGGTACGGGTGCCGTCGGTGCCAATGCGGAAGAGGTGATATCCAGTGCCCCCACCAGTCGTGGCCACGAACCAGAGCGCATCGCCGATGACGCGAAGCGGCCATGGCGACGAGGATTCCGATTCGATGGAGTTAAGGTCTTCGACAAGTTCGACCGTTGGGCTACTCGCTTCGCCATCCGTGCGCCACAGCTCAGCACCATGAACATTATCGTTAGCCTGGAGGTAGAGCCAGCCGTTGAACACCGTCAATTGGTCGGGGTAGCTCCCCATCCCGCCTACGAAGATGTCGGCAAGGCGTTCACTCGTGGTGCCATCAGTGCGCCACACCTCGTAGCCGGTGCTGCCATCGTTCGCGCCAAAGTAGACCGAGCCGTTGAAGAGGGTGAAGCTGAATGGATACGAGCCATCCGTTGCATTGATGTTGGTGATCTGCTGCGGCACGAGATCGGCACCCATGCGCCACGGCTCTTGCCCATCACCACTGTCGGCAGAGAAGTAGAGCCACGAGCCGAGTGCGCTGAACTGCTGTGGGTTTGAGGCGTCGGCGCCGTCACTGTTCCCGTTGAGGTCCCAGGTTGTCCAGGTGGTGCCATCGATACCGTCGATTGCCCACAGCTCTGTGCCGTGTACCCCATCGGTCGCAGAGAAGTAGAGGTGCCCCCCAAACGCGACCAACCCACCAGGAGAAGACCCATCAGGCACGCCACTCACGAGCGGGTTGATGTCGCGTACCAGCGCGGTGGTGGTGCCATCGGTGCGCCAGAGCTCCTCACCATGCACACCGTCATTCGCAGCGAAGAAGAGGTAATTACCAGCGCGAGTGAGCCAGTTCGGCGCACTCCCATCGCTCCCGTTCTCATTCACATCTTTCACTAGCGCGGTCTCGCTGCCATTGGTGCGCCACAGCTCATACCCGTGCACCCCGTCGTCGGCGCTGAAGTAGAGCCAATCCCCCAGCTGGACGAACCCGAACGGATATGACGAGCCGGCACCACTGCTCGTGAGGTTGATGTTCGCCACAAGTTCGGTCGTTGGGCCGTTGGTTCGCCAAAGCTCGTGCCCGTGCACGCCGTCGTCGGCCATGGTGTAGACCCAGCCGTCAAGAGTCCCCGTCTCCCACATCACCGTTCCCGCTGCCTCACTCCCTGGTCGAATGCTGTCGTTGACGGTGAGTGCGGGGAGTGCATGCACCGGCGTCGGGAGGGCAAGGGCGGCTGCAAGGAGTACGGAAAGTGCGAACATTACGGCGCGACGCATTCGCTGGGCGGGCATGGAGGTGATGCTACATCAACCCCAATCCTTCAGCCCCCGCTTCGGCCAAACATTCCGGCCCCTCGTTGCGCGCATTAGAGACGCGGCGCGAGACGCGTCGCGGCACCAGATACGCGTCTGGCGCTGGACCAAGCAGCCCGGCCACATCATCAAGATGCGTCCCCGTGTCGAGCCAAGCGGCGCGGGCGGTCTCATCGCGCAGCATCACGGGCATGCGGTCGTGGATGCGCCCCACCACCTCGTTCGCCTGCGTTGTAATCAGGGAGAAGGTCAGCGCCCCCTCGTGCTCGGTGGCGATGCCGCCCAAAGCGAAGCGCCCACCCGTGCTCGGCAGGTAGGCCCACGGCTGCTTCGGCTCGCGCTTACCGATCGGGCGCCCGAGCTCGGCGAGGTGCTCGGGATTCTCCCACTCATAGAAGGCGTCGATCGGCACCAGCACCCGCCCGTGGCGGAACGCGTCTCTAAAGGATGGAAGTGTCGCGACCGTCTCGGCCCGCGCGTTGAAGAGCCCTGATACGCGCGTGGTACGTGCCTTCTGCCAGTGCGGGATCAGCCCCCAGCTGCCGTACCCCAGCTGGCGCCCCTCACCGCGCTCCCCCTTATAGGGAGCAATGACGAGCGCCCGGCTCGACGGGGCCATGTTCCAGCGCGGATACCACCCCGCACGTACCAGCGACGTATCGCCAGGAGCGGGCGTGCTCAGGCTCTCGCGCAGCGCCACGCTGAGATCGGCGCCGAACTCCCGGGCGATCTCTTCGGGCGAGGTGGCTTGAACGATGCGGCCGCACATGGGGGGAGGATAGCGGGCGGCAATTTGAACGTGAGTCAGATAGGTGGCATGGGGATCGCTACGATGTTGGCATGTACCTCTATCAAGGCGCCGTAAAGGAATTCATCCGCGACGCCCAGCTCAATCGGCTTGCGGACAAGATCGATGAGGCCTATGCCATTGAAAAGGGTCACCACGCCAACAAAGGCGAGCTGAACTCTTGGCGAAACTCCCTTCAGCAGATGTCAAACGTGTTCACTCTTGCCGAGCTCGGCCCGCAAGGAGTGCTTGTCGAACTCCAACTACCTCTTACCTCCAAGCGACTCGACGTTATGGTGGCTGGCAAGCGGACCTCTGCGAATGGCGGAGGACCAACAGACAACGCCATCATCATCGAGCTCAAGCAGTGGAGCCATGTTGATGAGAGCTCCATGACAGAACATGTTGCTGTAGCGTTCGCCGGTGGCAGTCCGAAAGACACACTGCACCCTAGCGCCCAAGTCCACAGGTACGAGCAGTTCCTACGCGACATGAGTGAACTGTTTGCATCGGGCGACGTCGGACTTAGCTCGCTTGCATTCCTCCATAACTTAGATCGAACCTCGTCTGGTGCAGCCCCGCTCTACGATCCGAAATTCAAGGAACTTCTCAGCACCTCACCTATTTATGCGCAGGACCAGATTGAAGACCTTGCACGCCATCTTTCGGCACAAGTTGGCGCTGGGGATAGCACCGAGCTCATTGAAAAGATCTCTGCGTCCGAATATCGACCAAGCAAGAAGCTCCTAGATCACGTAGCTTCTGTCATTTCTAACGAAAAGGCATTCGTGCTACTTGATGAGCAAGTAACGGCATTTATGGCTGTACATGACGAGTTGCAACGAGCAGGAAAGAAGAGCAAGCCTTCAACATTCATCATCAACGGTGGCCCTGGCACAGGTAAGAGCCTGATTGCGTTGCAGTTGCTTGCGAGCGCTGCGGCTGAAGGGAAAACGGTTGCTCATGCCACTGGCTCACGCGCGTTCACGGAGGGTCTCCGCAAGCGAGTTGGGCCACGGGCTGGGCAGCTCATGAAGTATTTCAATTCATTCATGAAGAAAAGTGAGCCATTTGATTTGCTTGTTGCCGACGAAGCGCACCGCATTCGTGAAACAAGCGCAAACCAATGGACGAAGAAGGAAGACCGTGGCGGCTCACAAATTGAGGAGCTTCTTGACTCAGCAAAGATCGCCGCATTCTTCATTGACGACCGGCAAGTTGTGCGGCCAGGTGAGGTTGGCAGCGCAGCGTTGATCCGTGAGGCTAGTGCTAAGCGTGGGCAACCGGTATTTGAATATGACCTAGCAGCGCAGTTCCGATGCGGCGGGTCAGATGCGTATGTGCGCTGGGTGGATCGACTTCTCGGTGTCAGCGCAGACGGTGATGAGATCCTTGAAATTGAACAGGCGGATTTTGACTTCTCTGTCGTCGAATCACCGGCTGCACTGGAGCGGGAAGTTCAGCAGTCGCTCAAGCAGGGGCAGAACTCCCGGCTCGTAGCTGGTTTCTGTTGGCCGTGGAGTGATCCGCTTGGCGATGGCACGCTGGTTAAAGACGTTGTGGTTGGCGATTGGCAGCGCCCGTGGAACGCTAAGCCCACCGCGGGTCGATTGGCCCCTGGGATCCCGAGCTCTAATGCGTGGGCAATTGACCCAGAGGGTGTCCACCAGGTCGGCTGTGTCTATACCGCTCAGGGCTTTGAGTTTGATCGCGTTGGCGTCATCTGGGGTGATGACCTGGTGTGGCGAGCAGGCAAGGGATGGGTCGCACAGGCTCAACACTCATTCGACTCTGTCGTGAAGCGTGCCGACAAGAAGGACCCTGAGTTCTACAGGCAACTCATTGCCCAGACGTATCGGGTGCTCCTGACGAGGGGCATGAATGGGTGCGTGGTGACATTCACGGACAAGGAGACTGCAGGCTACGTTGCTAGCCTGATTAAGTGAAACTGCGCTTGCTTCACACCTAAATGTGAATTACCTTCCTGTTGAGTGCACCCAGTCAGGTGCGTCAATTAGGAGGAAGCATGGAAACCCAGGCCAAGCCAACGCCCGCGGTAAGCAAGCCAAAGCGAAAGTCGGTGGCACCCGCTGCTAGCAAGATCGCGTTCAGCGCTAAAACAGTTAAGCGACTCAAGGATGCGCTTCCGTTAATCAAGCGTGACGCCAAGATTCTGGCCGCACGTGGTGAAGCTGAGGCGGATACAAGATTGCTCGTTATTGATGTGATGACAGCACTTGGCTGGGACAAAACTGTAGACCTCACCGGGGAATCTCGCGTTAGGGGAGACGCTATGGACTACCTCCTCAAGGTGGACGGGGTTGGCGTCGCCGCGCTAGAAGTTAAAAGCAGTTCTGTGCCGCTTAAGGAAAAGCATCTGCGCCAAGTCGAAAAGTATGCGGCTGACAGCGGCTTTGAATGGATGATCCTGACCAATGGCCACCACTGGCAGCTGTATCACCTCACGTTCAATAGGCCGCTTGTTATTGACCTAATTAGTGAGATTGATTTGTTTGATGACCTCAAGAAGTCGCCAGCGATCTTGGAGGCGCTGTTGATTTTTTCTAAGGAGTCATTCTCCAAGAACTTTGTCGCAGCTAAGTGGCGCGCAAGAATCGCCACAGCTCCGGAGCAGCTGAGAACTGTCCTGCTGTCAAAAGAAGTCGTCAATTCATTCCGTAAAGAACTACGAAAGAAGAGTGGACAGTTGCTACCGCTTGATGAAACAGTTCGGGTCCTGCGGGAGTGGCTGAAGGTATAGCTTAATTGATTGGGCGTTTCAACTAAAGTGGTTTCTACTCTTCGTCGGTTTCACTGCCTCCACTAGCGACGTCGGATGAAGGGCTCACTCCAAGGAGATGCCACGCTTCTTTGTACTGTTCAAGCCAGCCGTCGTATACACCTGGTGCTTGAAACGACCACTTGGGTCGGAGCCTGCGCATCTTGCTATCGTTATGAGCCTGCCCTCGAGCGCCAGGGAGTGCAAGCCAGGTTGCATGAACGTCACGAACTACTTGCGCAACTTTCGCGCTCGGAATGACATATACAACCGGACTTTCAGGAACAAAATCAACAAAAGCATAGTAAAGCCACGGCTCCACATGATCTTCATGCTTCTTCTGCATATGCCAGCCGCCATCACTGCCGCCGCGCAACCTAGTTTTCACTTGAATTGCGACAGCGATGCTCAATTCACCATTCGGCCGAGTTTGGTGCACAACTAGGTCGACTACCGAAGTCCCATCAGGTGCCTTTGCTGCGAGAATACCCTGCGAAAGCAAGCGAGAAAGGACAAGATGTTCTCCAGCCGCGCCAATAACTGCATGATCCCTAGCCACTTCTCAGTCTCCTTGTTCCTACTGCCTTACGCGCCCGCGCACTACGGCGTAGGTGTCGCCGTGCTCTCCGGCACTGGCTCTGACGTCGGTTCAGGCGTTGGGTCTGGTGTTGCAGTTGGCACAGGTGTCGGTAGTGGTTCAGGCGTAGGCATCGGTGGTGGTGTCGCAAAGATGCCGAGTGGGTCTAGGTCTTGTCGGTACATCTCGCAATGTCCATCGGGGAAGCAGACCCACTCCCACTTGTCGGGGAAGCAGAGAGCAAGGTGCCGCGGGTTCGCCGCCAGCACTGCTGGGGTGCAGGCCGCGGCGAGCTTCTCTGCTTCAGTCAACGTGCTGCCTTCACAATCCCAGCAGTTGTCTGGAACTGGCGTGGCATTGGGGAAGCAATCCACCGATGCGCGCTCTGGATCAGCGCATCGCTCTTGGAACTCGATGTATGCGGTGCAGTCGTAGGCAATCCCCTCCACGATCTCGCCTGCCGCAACACGCGCGCAAATCTCATTTACCGCAGCCGAATTAAGGCCCATATTGATGATCGCCGCCGAGCTCGTATCTCGCGGTGGCCCAGGCGCTTCAGGTGGCTCTACAGAGAGCACCGCCACGGGCAACAGTGTCGCCAAGGCAAGGATCACGCTGGCTGCGAAGAGTGGGCGGATGCGCTTCATTTGACTACCTCGTGCTCCTGGTTCGGAAGGTGCTGCGCTCTCCTTAAGGTACGCCACAACCTCTGCCCACGCGTGGAACGGCTCATGCCCAAAGTGGGCCCACTTCTGTCCTGGCACCTTCCCGAAGGCTTCTGCCCCGTTGTTCGGCCGGTCAGCTGGTAAAAGCGTTGTTTGAGGTAGATTCACTTATAAGGTTGGGGGCTCCCCCACATGAAGCATGAGGTTGCTGATGCCCGCCAAGAGCAAGAAGCGCAAAGCGACCGTGCGGAAGAAGCGCCGTAAGCCTTCAGCCCTACTTCAGCTCGCAAAGGTGCCGGCTCTCATCGTGGCTGCAGCGCTGATTGTTGTTGCTGGCTTCAACCTATCGAGAGGCGTCAATACCGGAGCGAGTCCGAGCGCAGAGCCGAGTGCCTCTGCTTCAATCACTCCTATTGCTGAAGCTGACCTATACAAAACTGCCGTCAAGATTGTGTGGGGTGTGGAAGAAAGCGGAGGATTGAATTGGTGCGCCGAGGGGTCTGGCGCACAAATCGTGCGCACCGGGCTAATCATTACCAATCAACATGTTGCAGAGGAACCAGACGAAGAATACGAATGTGATCCTGATGCGTCGCTGTGGGTACTGTATCTGGACGACCCAAAGGGTGAGAACTTCACGTGGTACTCGGCAACAGTGCTCGCCGTGGCTGACCGCCATGACCTTGCACTTCTGGAGGTTGACTTCGAGGGCAGCAAGCTCACACCAGGCTGGCCCGTGTTGCAAATCGCGGAGCTCGCGGATGAGCCAGCGCTAGGCGCGCCAATTCGAATCTTTAGCTTTCCGGTGATTGGGGGCAATTCAATCACCTTCACTTCTGGCTTTGTTGCTGGGTGGGCACGAGACCAGATAGCGAAGGAAGATGATGCCGTTTTGAAGCTTGACGTAACTATCTCCGGTGGCTCTTCTGGTAGCGCTGTACTAAACGCTTCTGGTGAGGTGATCGGCGTGGTGATGATGGGTGGCGTTTCAACTGACCAGAGCATTCCAGGAATTACTTGCAGGCAGTGGTATGACACAAACGGCGATGGCAGCATCAATGATGCCGACACGTGTCAGATTCTTGGGGGATTCATTAACGGGGCGGTTGCACTTGCTCCGTTACGAGCATTCCTGCGGCTAGAGGATATTCTTCCCTAGCCAAACTGTTTAGCTGAAGGTGGTTGTGATTCATGGTCGACACAAAGGTGAAAGGGCCCGCCTCGTACTTCCCCTCCATTGAGGCGAAGTACGGGAAGCCGATTGAGCACTGGATGAAGGAGCTCAAGAAGGTGTCGGCGAAGGCGCACATGGAGCAGGTTGCGCACCTCAAGACAAAGTTCGGCATGGGGCACGGTCATGCCAACGCGATCGTCGCCGTCTTCCGCAGCAAGAACGGGATGTAGCGGCACAGATTGCTGTAGCGCTACCGCCCGAGAATGCGGTCGAGCAGGCCCTTCTGGTTCTGGGGGTCGTTCGGATCTGGTCGCGGGCAGGTGCAGCGCTCGTTGAGCGGCACGCTCTTCAGCGCGTATTCAATGTGCTGGCCGCAGCCCTCCCAGGTTGGCTTGCCGCAGCGGGCGCAGGCGATCTCATGGCACATGGTGGTTACCTCCCTGCAGATGCCGCGGCGCGATGATCAAAGTTCGCCGCAGACTCAATCGTAGGGTAGCGCCAGATACGGGCGAAGCCGAAGATGACCAGCGGAACGAGGGTCTGAAGCACGGCGCCCACGATGAGCGCGTTGGGGCGACCGAAGGCGTTGCCAAGTACGCCGCCGAGCAGGTAGCCAAAGGTGGCGCCAAAGCCCCAGGTAAGGGTGCGGTTGATCGACATCACGCGCCCGAGCAGCCGATCGGGAACCGCCTGCTGCCGGAATGTGGTGACGGGTACAACGTAGATGAGCAAGAAATATCCGCCGATGAAGAAGTTCGCGAGCACAAAGATCGGTGAGAATTCGCGCGGCACAAAGGCCGCTGCCGGGAGCAAGAATTCGTTGATGCCGAAGAGCGCGGTGCCAACGATCATGAGTCGGCCAAAGCCCACACGCTTCACCAGATACGGGGCGGAGAGGCTGCCGAAGAGCCCGCCCAGAAATCCCGCTGAGGCAACGGCACCAATCAGCGCCGGCTCGAAACCAAGGTCGATGCGCTGAAAGATGATCGCCTGGCCGATCATCAGGCTAAAGGCAATGTTGCCGTTCACCGCCTCGAGGGTGATGAGTCGCAAGTTCGGTCGAATCCAAAGTTCGCGCAGGCCTTCCCTCAGGTCGTGCACCAGCGTGTTGCGCTTCTTGGGCGCTGGTGGCTCTGGAGTGCGAATCGCACGCAGCGTGACGTAGCTCACCGCGAAGGTGATCGCATCCACCACCAGCACGAATGGTGCGCTCAAGAGATTAATGAGTGCGCCTGCGAGGCCTGGGCCAACGAATCCGGCGCCCTCACCCATGATCGCCATCCGCGCGTTGAGCTTGAGTAGTGTGGGGCCGTTCGCAAGGCGCGGCAGATATGCTGGCCACGCCACGTTAAAGAAGACTGTTGCCGCACCGAGGCCAATCTGAATCGCAATGAGCAGCGGCAGCGTGAGTAGGTTCAGAAAGTAGGCAAGCGGGATTGCAAGAAGCAAGAACACGCGCACTGCGTCGGCGGCGAGCAGGAAAGCACGTCGCGACGAGCGATCTACCCAGACGCCGGCCTGTAAGCCAATAAAGAGATACGCAAGCGTCGAAGCGGCGCCGAGTGCGCCAGTGCCGAACGAGTCGGCACCAAGAATATCAACTGCCATGATCGGCAGTGCAAGTTGGGTGATGGAGTCACCGATCAGCGAAACGCCTTGCCCAGCGGTGACGAGGCGCAGGTCGCGCGGATTGTTTTTGGTGATGGTGGTGCGATGAGTGGCCATCGCTGCAGTGTACTTCTACGGGATGTAGAGAGCGTTGCTCCAGGTTTCGACCTCGGTCCAGGCTTGATTCAAGTGCGTTGCGCGCACACGCAGCTTCACGTACCAGCCCTTCATCTCACTGGTCGCGGGCGTCGCCAGTGCATTCGCGCCAGTGATCTGCCGGCAGCCGCCAGAACCTTCCGCATCACTGCAACGCCACCAAGTGTAGGCAAGTGTGGCGCGTGGGGTGCCGAGTGACCACGTTCCCGCGGAGCCGTACAACAGGTTTCCAGCGCGACTGATGCGCGGTGCCTGGGTGACGCGCGCTCGCAAGAAAACGGTGCGGCTGATACTGGTCGTGATTGGCAAGTACGTCGTACTGCCCGCCTTGCTGCCAATCAACGTGCACGTACCCGCGCCAACGAAGCGCACGGTACCCCCCTGCATCTGGCAGACCTTTGGTGTTGCACTGCGCACGAAGAGTGGGCTAGTTGAGCTGCCCCCGCTCCATGTGACGGTTGCTTGCATGCCCACCTCATAGAGTCGATTCGGCACGGCGAGTCGGATCGGCGCTTGTGCGAGGCGCGAGATCGTCATGCTGCGCGTGAGGGTGACCGGCTCGAATTGTGCGTTGCCGCTCTGATTGCCGACCACTGTGCACGTTCCGCTCGCGATGGTGCGCAGCGCAACACCACCGCTTGTTGGCTCAATCACGCAGACCGCTGGGGTCTGACTGGTCCAGGCCACCGGGAGACCACGACTTGAGTTGGTATCGAGCCAAGAGGGGGCATCACCTACGGTCCGGTTATACAGACCATTCGTGCTGATGCTCTGCAGCCCGCGAATGATCGTGAAGGTGCGCTGCACGGACTCTGCCGCGCGGTACCGCGCGCTCCCCGACTGCGTCGCGATAATCGTGCAGCTGCCGGGCTCCATGTAGCCAAGGTGGGCAACCGGGAGGGGCCCGCTGAGGTCGTAATAGACCCCACACGAGGCGCCGGGCGTCCCCGTAAAACTCACCAAGAGACCCGACGTCGCCGTTGCCGTCAGCGCTGGGTTCTCGCCAAAACGAATGGGCGTAGCAGTTTGTGCCCCGTCAGCATCGAAACTAATGCTCTGCGCGATGCCGTGAACCGTAATGACCTTCTGAGCAAAGCCGGCCGCAACCGTATCCGTCGCAACCGAGGTTGCCGTCACTACGCAGCTGCCCACCTGGAGCGCAGTGATCGTTCTACCGCTCAGTGAGCAGATCGTTGCGGAGGTCGGATCAAGAACGAGGCTCACCTCACCGGGCGCATCGGTCGTGATGTCAATGGTCAGCGTGGCGTCAACCTCTACCTCTAGCGGGGATAAGAGTGAGATCACCGGCACCGTGAAGCCAAGTGCGAGTGCCGCATCAAGGAGCCCGACACCGCAGCGACGCTGCGCGCCCGTTGGCTCCACACTCGTCGCCACACAGGGGCGCACCGCATCGTCGGCAAATGGTCGCGCTGCTGCGAGGATCGCCGATTCAACCGTGGCCGGTGACGTGCCAGCGTTCATGCCAAAGAGCAGTGCGGCCACACCCGCAACATGCGGCGCCGCCATGCTCGTGCCTTGGTAGTTGGTGTAGCCGTAGCCGGTGAGCGTCGTTCGCCCAAGACCAATGGTGGAGAGCACGCCACTATCGCGCCACATGTCACCGCCTGGTGCGGCGATCTCCACCGTGCTTCCGAAGTTCGAATAGTAGGCACGACCACCCACGCGACCGACTGACGCAACAGTGATCACATCCTCGCAGTTTGCGGGCGCGAACGAGGAGGCATCAAGATCGCTGTTCCCTGCCGCGGCAACGATCAACGTACCGGCCGCGCGCGCCTCGCTGATCGTTGTCTGCAACGTCGAAAAGCATGGCGCGCTACCTCCAAGGGAGAGGTTGATCACATCTGCAGGATGCGCGTTGCTTGGCAGACCTTGCGATGCCCACGTTGCTCCCCAATATGTTGTTGGAAGCCCCGCAGCCCAGCGAATGCCATCAATCACATCATCGAAGGATCCACCGCAATGGCCGAGCACGCGCACATGCATGATTGATGCATCTGGCGCAATTCCGGCAACGCCGATTTCATTGTGTTGCGCGGCAATTGTGCCTGCTACGTGCGTGCCGTGCCATGTTGATCCCCAGCCGCAGTCGTCGCCAGGGTCTGTGGGGTCGGTGTCACGGCCATCACCATCCACAGCGGTCGTGGTGTTTGAGACCATGTCAATGCCCCAGCCCGACGGTTGCGCCGCGACAAGATCAGGGTGTGCGGTGCCGCCGGTATCAACAACGGCGACAACTGCGCCGCTCCCCGTTGCGCTTGCCCATACAGGAGCTACGTTGGCGGCTCCGCCGTTTTGATTAAGTGGAAACGGAGAGCCCATATCCCACTGCTGCGCGAACTGTGGATCACTTGGAAGCGTTGTGGTGGTGACCTCAACGTTCGGGATAACTGCAAGTACACCCGCAGCTTGCTCCCATGACGCGAGGGCCAATTCGGGCTGAACGTGCAATGGAATCTCAATTTCGCGCGTGCGACCATCGCTTGACAGCGCCTCGCCGACGCGCGTCGCATAGGCGAACGTCACGGTGAGTGAGTCAAACTCCTGGTCCGCTGCGGAGCTAGCGGCGGTCGATGTTCCTGCTGCCGCGCGCGTTGGTGCGGTTGGCGTGGCGAGCGAGATGAGTAGAAGTGCCGCGAGCGCGGCGGTCAGCTGGCGGCGGGTCATAACGAACTATTCGCCGATCGTCGCCCAGATAAAGCCCATCATCACGAAGAATCCCGAGAAGAGGGCGACGAGACCGACCGCACCATAGGGTGATTCGGCCGTCTTGTCGGTGAACGTGCTTAACAGCAGGCCGAAGCCAACCGCCCACACCAGCCAGGCAACTCCCCAGAGCACCTTGCTGTTCGGCCCGGTCACGAAGCGGCGAACCCAGGGGGTCTCACGCTGCTCAGAGCTCATGGCGGCCTTCTGGAAGATGTAGACGAAGCCGCCACCGATCGCCAGCGAGATAAAGAACTCGGCTGGGTGAAGGAACGGGAGCGTGAACATATCCATGCCCCAATCATAGCGGGCGGAACTCTGGCACGATCAGGTCATGTTGAGTTGGCTGGATGAAGTTCTGATCCCCCTGATTACGAGCATGTACGAGGCGGTCGGCTACCTCGGCGTGGCGATCGCCATGGCCGTCGACGCCTCGAGCTTCCCCGTGCCGAGCGAGTTCATCCTCCCCTTCGCAGGCTTCCTGGTGGCCGACCCCACGGCGGTCGAGCCGCTCACCGGGGGGCGCTGGCTCCTGATCCCCACGATCGCCGCCGCCACCCTGGGCGGCCTGGTCGGCACCTGGGGCGCCTACGCCATTGGCGCCTATGGCGGCCGACCGCTGCTGAACCGCTTCGGCCGAATCGTACGCATTGACCCCGCCGACCTCGACCGCGCCGATGCCTTCTTCGCGCGGCACGGTGGCAAGATCGTCTTCTGGAGCCGCTTTATTCCCCTGCTGCGCACCGCGATCTCGTTCCCCGCTGGCATCGCCCGCATGCCGCTCGGTCGCTTCCTTCTCTATAGCGCCGCTGGTTCACTCATCTGGAACAGTGCGCTCATTGGTGGTGGTGCGGCGCTCGGTCAAAACTGGGAGCAGGTGAAGGAGTGGCTGAAGCCACTCGACACGCTGCTACTGATCGTTGGCGTTCCTGCGCTGCTGTTGCTTGCTGCGTGGCGACTCGGGCTCCTCGCCCGGCTGCGTGGCGCTCGCCGCGATCGTCGCGGGTAGGCTGCTATGAAGATTGCGGTCGTTAGCGACATTCACGCCAACCTTGCTGCGCTGGAGGCGGTGCTTGCCGACATCGATGCCGTCGCCCCTGGTGCGGCGATCTGGCACACCGGTGACATCGTTGGCTACAACGCTGAGCCGAATGAGGTCATTGCCTTGTTGCGAAAGCGTGGTGCAGTTGGCGTGATGGGGAATCACGATGCTGCAGTGCTCGGCGAACTTAAAGATTCGTGGTTTAACCCAGACGCTGCTGCTGCGGTGAAGTGGACAGCGATGCATCTCACCGTCGAGAGTGCCTCGTGGCTGCATGCACTGCCAAAGATCAGCGAGATGGGTGCCGCGACGCTCGTGCATGCCAGCCTGCTCAAGCCACTTGAGGAGTACGTGACTAATGTAGAGAGTGCGCGCGAAAATTTGCTGGCGCTCTCTACGCCGGTGCTCTTTCACGGGCATACGCACGCTCCTGCCTACTGGGCGCTCCGCGGCGGCCAGGCAAGCGTGGTTGATATAGATGGGCGCGCGCAACCACTCCTCTTGCCGTCACTGATCAACGTTGGCTCCGTTGGCCAACCGCGCGATGGTGATCCGCGCGCAAGTTGGGTGCTCTGGGATCGCAGTGACGACGGCTTGGGGATTGGTGCGCTCGGCACGGTGCAGTGGCGACGCGTCCCCTACGACATTGCTCAAACACAGGCAAGGGTGCGTGCAGCAGGTCTGCCAGAGTTTCTCGCTCGACGTCTCGCTGACGGGCACTGATCGTGGCTGCGCGACGACTCCCACCCTTTGAACGACTCGGTGTCTTCATGTATGCCCATCGACGTGCAGTGATCGGTCTCTGGTTGGGCATTCTTCTTCTTGCGCTGCCGTTTGCACCGCAGGCACCTGGCGCGTTGCAGGCGGGTGGATTTGACCTACCAACGCTCGAATCGGCACGCGCTCGCACGCTGCTGGAACGAGAGCTTGGTGCACCGCCATCGGCGCTGGTGCTGGCGATCTCTTCGGAGACCATGGTGCCAGGATCCATCGAGTTTGAAACGGCAGCGGCGCGTGCGATTGCTGGCGTTGCGCAGGCGCCACACGTCGTGGGGATTCGCTCGCATCTGATCGCGCCAACACAGGTGAGCGTCAAGAACGGCATCGTTTATGACATTGTTTTCTTAGATCTTAAGCCCGACGATTCACCTGAGGCGCTCGAGGGTATTGCCTCGGCACTCGTTCCTGTTGACGGGCTCTCTGTGCAGATCGCTGGCGGTCCCGCCTTCTACGCCGACATTCAAAGTGTGTCAGAGAGTGACCTGCGTCGCAGCGAGTTGATCAGCTTGCCCCTCGCCGCGATTGTGTTGCTCTTGGTGTTCGGCTCTGCGATTGCGGCGGGGCTGCCACTCGCCGTTGGTGGAGCGGCGGTACTCATTGCGCTCGCCGCGATCTTTGGCGTGTCGCAGGTGACGCGCATGAGTGTCTTCGTGCTGAATCTCACCACGCTGCTCGGCCTTGGTCTCGGTGTGGATTACTCGTTGTTGATGGTGTCGCGATTCCGCGAAGAGCTGGGCCGTGGCAGCGCACGACGTGCCGATCGTGTGGCAACGGCGGTGCAGCGCACGGTAGCCACCGCCGGTCGCGCCGTCTTCTTTAGTGGTGTCACGGTAATGCTCGGCCTTGTAGGCCTGGTGCTCTTCGAATTCGCCATCCTTCGCTCTATTGGCATCGCTGGCGCTATCACCGTGGCGCTCGCCGTGGTCGCCAGCCTTACCCTCCTCCCTGCGCTCCTGGGCGTGCTCGGAGCACGAGTCGACCGCCTCGCCGTGCGCAAGGTGAGCTACGAGGAGCCGAGTGAACAGGGTCGCTGGGCGCGCCTCGCCCGTGTGGTCATGCGCCGCCCCCTCGCCGTTGCACTACCGACCCTGGTGCTCTTGGTTGCGCTCGGTTCACCATGGCTCGGCGTGAAGTTCAACGCGCCAGACGGGAGCATCCTTCCCGAGCGCGTGCCAAGCCGCCAGGCGCTCGACGCACTCACTCGCTCGTTCGGCGAAGGCGAGTTCTCGCCAATGACCGTTGCGGTGCGCACCAACGGCGATGCCACAGCGCCAGAAAACATCGCGCTCCTCTTTGATTGGGTGCGTGCACTCGAGGCTGATCCGCGTGTTGCTCGCGTCGACTCGATCGTCTCTATTGATGAGCGCATCACGCTCGCGCAGTACCAGTTGCTGTACGACTCACCAACAGGTGCGCCGCCCGACCGCTATGTGCAGCAGTTGCTCTCTGTCACTACGAACGGCGATTTGACCGCCGTCACCATTACTCCAGCGCAAGGGCCGAACCGCCCCGACACGCGCGCACTTGTTGCCGAGCTGCGTGCCGCAACGCCAGACGCCGTGGGCGCTGGAGAGGTAACTGCCCTTACGCCGCCGGCCGGGCTGACAACCCTCGTTGGTGGTGGAGCGGCTGAGATCGTTGATGTGGTCGACACCATCTCATCAGAGTTTCCGCGCAGCGCACTGGTGGTCATTCTCGCCACGTTAATCATTCTCGCCGTGCTGTTGCGCTCAATCGTGCTGCCGATCAAGGCCGTCTTCATGAACACGCTCTCCATTCTTGCAAGCTTCGGCGCGCTGGTCTGGATCTTCCAAGATGGAAATCTTTCTGCGCTGCTCGGCTTTGCTCCCCTCGGATTTGTTGAAACCACGATTCCGGTGATCCTGTTCTGTGTGCTCTTTGGCCTCTCGATGGATTACGAAGTGTTCCTGCTGACGCGCATGCGCGAAATCTACGATCGCACCGGTGATAATGCCGCTGCCGTTGCTGGTGGGCTGGAGCGCAGTGGTCGGATCGTCACCAGCGCTGCGCTAATTGTGGTTGTTGTCGCCGGATCGTTTGTCTTCGCTGAAATTGTTCTGATCAAGGCACTCGGTGTGGGTGTGGCAATTGCAGTGGCGCTCGACGCAACGATTGTTCGCGCGCTGCTCGTACCAGCAACGATGCGACTCCTTGGCGATAGGAACTGGTGGGCGCCGAGGTGGATGGAGCGTCTCCTGGAGGGCCGCATTGCCACCGAAGCAGAGGCGGAGCGCCGATGATGCGACGCTCGCTTCTTTTATTGATGAGCGCGGTTCTTGCCGCTGCATGTTCTGGTCCAATCTTGGCGAACTCACCAGCACCAACTGGTGCACCGTATGAGAATCCAACGCCGCGGCCGAGCGCCGTTGATCCGATCGCCGTTGAGCTACCGCGCGACGATGCGCCACACGATCGATTGACTGAATGGTGGTACGTGACCGGCCACGTGGCAACGCTCGATGGCGCGCGTGAGTTTGGCTACGAGGCGGTCGTCTTCCGCGCGCAACGAGGAGAGTTCCCTGTCGCGTGGGCGTCGCACATTGCCATCACCGAGAAGCCGCGTGGTGGTCGCACCGGCTCGTTCACCTATGACCAGCGTGCTGAAATTGGTCCGCAGGTAAACATTGCACCAGTGATGTCGCGCGCGGTGAGCGCCGCGTTTGCGATCACTGGTGCGAATCCGCTTGTTCCTTCAACTCTCGGGCGGGAGCCGTGGGTGATGCTCGTGCTCCCTGATGGCGGCATGGAGATTGGCGGCAACGGTTTGATGTTGCAGCTTGCCGCTGGTCGCGCTCCCGTGCTGCACGACACCGATGGCTGGGTCGGCTTCGCCGATGCTGGCGGCTCGTACTACTACTCACGCACACGCATGCCGACGACTGGCACGCTGGCGATTGGCGGTGAGACGCTTGTTGTGACGGGGAGCTCCTGGTTTGACCATCAGTGGGGCGACTTCATTGCGATCGGTAGTGGTGGCTGGGATTGGTTCGCACTGAACCTCAGCGACGGCAGTGACTTGATGCTCTCGTTCGTGCGCGCGAAGGATGGGAGCTTCCCGCTCGTGTACGGCACCTGGGTTGGGGCAAATGGTGTGGTGCAGCACATCGACGGTGACCAGATCAACCTGACCGCCCTCGGACGTTGGACCAGCCCACGCACCGGGGCGACCTGGCCCTCTGGGTGGCGGGTGCAGATCGCACAGATTGACCTCGACGTGACAGTCACCCCCGAGTTGGTCGATCAGGAGCTGAATACGGTGGAGAGCACTGGGGTCATCTATTGGGAGGGGGCAAACGCGGTGGTGGGGACCCTGGGCGGGCGGCCGATCACGGGGCGATCCTATGTTGAGCTCACGGGGTACGCGACCCTTCGCTAGCTCTCCCGCTAGAATCGGCGCATGACAGAGAGTGGCTCCCAGCCAGTTGCCCCGAAGGTCGCCCCGCGCGACCGCGGCGCCCGTCGCTTCGTGACCTTCACCTACCTGGTGATTGGTGGCGTGATCGCCTATGCGCTGATCTCGGGCCCCGACGGTTTCGCCGCCTCAGTGAACAAGTTCCTCACCGCCACCCCAGCCCCTTCCACCTCGCCGAGCGCCTCACCGTCGACCAGCGCAACCCCGTAACGACGGGTCGCGGCGCGTGAGCCACATCTTCGTCTCGCCCCATCCCGACGACGCGGCACTCTCCTGTGGCGGCCTGATCGCCAACCTGCGCGAGCTCGGTCAGAACGTGATCATCCTCAGCGTCTACTCCGGCCACGGTGATCTGGATCGCCTCACCTCGTACCAGCGACAGGCGCTCGGCTTCGGTGGCAAGGCGATCTGGCCCGCAACGCAAGCCTTCGACAGCGGCTCCATTGCCGCCGACAACGCCGTGCCCGGCGAAACCGCCGACGCACTTGCCCCATGGCAGGCCGAGCCAGCACGACTGAAGCAGACGCAGCGCGAGGCGGACGAGAGCGCCAAGGAGTTCTGGCAGCGCGCCTCGTGGTATCGCCGCGCCGACATCAGCGCCACCTCACTCCCGGGTGGACGATCGCGCGACACCAGCAACGGGCAAGGCGTCATTGATCCTGGCTCTGTCGCCGTTGCCGCCGCCGCAGGCGAAGCAATGGCGCAGCGAAGACAAGAAGACGAGCGCTACGCACTCTTCGCCGAAGCAGCTGTTGTCTTCCTTGATCTTCCCGACGCCGTCTTCCGCGGCTATGAGGGTGATGAGCAGCTGCTCGGAAGTGTTCGCGAGAGCGACGCTGCGCCGATTGACCTGCTACGCAAAGAGATCGCACGACTTGAGCCGCAGCGCGTCTACTTCCCGCTCGGCATCGGCTCACACGTCGATCATCAGCTCTGCCGCCGCGTCGGCGCCGCACTGCTCGGCGATGCGCAGGCGTGGACAATGCCGGGCATTGACTGGAGCGACAAGGTCGCCTTCTACGAAGACTTCCCCTATGCCTACTGGCAGCAGTTTGATCCTTCGGCCGGCCTGCCAGCGAACTACACCGCTGGACTTCCATCAGGAATTCGTCTCGCGCCAGAGATCGCCGACATCACCGATGTGCTCGAGCAGAAGGTGCAGGGGATCGCACAGTACGAGTCACAGGTGCCACACCTCTTCGGCTCCGTCGAGAAGATGGCCGACGCCGTGCGCACGCAGGGTGCAACCGTTGCACTGCAGAGTGGTCGCGGTGGTGCGGTCGAGCGCTATTGGAGTGCGGTGCGAAGCTAGCGCGGACGGTTCCGCTTCAGCCCAGATATCCACTCAATTGCAACGGCCGCCAAGGCTCCCACCGCAAAGATGAAGCCGCCGAATGGCACCGAGAGTATGAGCACCCAGAGCACCGCGCCGTAGCCGTTTTCGTCAAACGGGTTTGTAGATGGGTTCGCAGCAAAGTTCACCAGAAGTACTGCGAGCGGCAAGAGAACGACGCTAGAAGCCACGCCACTGAGCACAATCCAATATCGCGATGTGATGATTGACTTATGAGCCACACGCGTCTTGCGCATTATGCACCTCCGCTCATGCCCGACCGATCGGGGACGTCGTTCGCTGACCCGCCAACGGCAAGCAGATAGATCGCCTCAATGTCGCGCAACATATCGTCGACACAGAACTTCTGGTGCACTAACTCATGACCTGCGCTGGCGAGCTTATCGGCGAGCGCACGATCGCGAAAGAGCAGTCCGATTGCTGACGCAAGTGCCGATGGGTCTTGTGAGGGGACAAGGATTCCGTTCTCACCAGAGCGAATCATTTCGGGAATGCCACCAACGTTGCTTGCAACCACTGGGCGGTGCGCTGCGAGCGCCTCAACAATCGCCAGCCCCTGCGCTTCGCGGTAGCTCGGCATCACGACCACGTTGGCGGCGGCAAGGATCTGCGGCACATCTTCACGGCGCCCCAGGAAGTGCACGCTCGCGCAGCAGATCTCCGCGCGCAAGTGTGCGGCGGCGAGGCCCTCAAGGCGATCACGCTCAGAGCCTTCACCAACGACAAGGAGGTGCGCTGATGGAAAGTGGTGGTGCACCACTGGCCATGCCTCGATAAGCGTGGGGTGCCCCTTCTCAGGCTCGAGGCGGCCCACGACGACCGCGAGTGGCGCATCAGCAGGGATGCCGAACTCCGCACGAATCGCCTCGCCGCCGGTCGCCTCGTCGAAGCGCTCTAGGTCAACGCCGTTATAAATGCGACTGATTGCCGTTGTATCGCGCCCCTCTGCCACTAGCTTGTCGACGATGGCGTCGCTCACCGCTATCAGTCGATTGATCTTGGGGGTGATGCGCTCCAGCAGCTCACGGTCGGCAGGGGAGCGGAAACGGCTTGAATGCACGGTAGAGACCATGTATGGGCGGTGCCCGGTGCGCTGCTCCACGATGTCGAGTGCCGCCACGCCAACCACCTCAGCGCGATACATGTGCGCATGCAGCACCTGTGTATTGAGTGCGACCAGCCGATCCGCAAGCAGCTCAGCAGATCGCTCGTCGCTCGGCTCTTCGATCACCTCGGTGGCGTAGCCCATGCGCTGAAGGCGGGCCATGGTGCTGCCGTGCGAGAGCGAGATGACGTGTGCCTCATGACGCGATGGGTCAAGGCGCAGCACCGTGCTCACAACGCTCTCTTGCGCGCCACCATTGGTTCCTGTTGCAAGAAGCTGCACCACGCGCAGGCGCGTGCCGTCTGGGAGCGGCCCCGCCTGCGTACGCCCACCACATCGTTCACCGAACTTCGGTTTAGTCATATGTCGCACTCATACCGCTGGCACCGTCACCATCAGCACATCCACATCTGCAGCGCCAACCTCGTACTTGTAGCTCTCGTTGCCGCGTAAGAAGTCAAAGGTCTGCTTTTTTTCGGCGATGGCCATCTGTAGTCCGTGAGCAAAGAGGAGAATTCCTGGCGATAGGGAGCGCGCGGCAAGCTCACCGCCAGCGTTCCAATAGCGAATGCCTGTGGCATCGCGCAAGAAGAGCCCCGACGCAAATGCGCCAAACTCAAGATTGCGCGCAACGATGACCGTGATCAGCCCTTCGGGTGCACGAGCAAAGAGTGCGCGCATGAAGTTTTCATCGCGCGCACCCTTCTCATCTTCGGTGAAGAGTCCGTGGTGACCCCATCGTGCGCGGTGAAGCTTGATGAACTCTGCAAGATCGTCAACAGCGTGCGTCTTTGTACTGATCGATACGCCTGCCCCTTCGCCACGTCGAACCTTGCGACGAATCTCGTGACGATCTTTCTTGTCAATGCGCTCAAGATGCTCGTCGAAGGTGGTGATGTTCGTGAGGTCAATGGATGGTGCAGGTTCTTCAATGCTTGTTATGGCAGTTCGTGCACTATTTGCTTCAAGAGCGCTCATGAGCATCTCGTGTGCTTGGTCGGCACGACGCAAACGTCGTAGGTCGAGTGCCGATGTGTCGGCATAGAGATGCGCGACAAGCGCATCGATAGCAGCGGTGCACTCTGCGCTGCTGAGATCAATCAACACCGTTGCATAATCAATGTGATACGTCGCACCTAAGTAGCGCACCCCATCGGGTCGAAGCATGAGCGGTAGGTAGGCGTGAAGTGCCCCAACCGCGTCGTAAACCGCGAGCGAAACGTCAGTGGCCTCGGTGCCGTATCCGATCCACCAGGCTTCGTGCACTGCGCGGTGACTGAACGCGCTTGCCGTTGGATTCGTTGCAAGGAGTCGCTCCCACTCAGCTGCGGGTAGCTCGGCGAGCGGCAGGGTTCGTACGGTCCAGGCGGTGGTGGAGGTCATGTGTCTATCGTACCGCCCGATACGCAGGGGGTACGCGTGACGCACGATCCTGCGGGGATGCAGTTCACCGAGCGTGCCCGCGATGCACTTGCCGAGTTGCAGCGCGCCGCCGCGCCAGTCTTGGCGCTCCTCGCACCTCAACGCTGTGGCGCCTGTGGCGTTGAAGGGGCACTCCTCTGCACCGCGTGTTGTGAAGAGCTTGGTCTCGCTGAGACCGGTCGGGTGGAACGCGGCACCCCGCCGCCTGGCTGTGTTGCCGGTGCATGGATTGGTCCCTATGAGGGTGGCCTCGGCGAGGCGGTGCGCACACTCAAGTTCCACGGCGTTCCTGCTCTTGCTACGCCACTTGGGCTCGGCTTACAGCGCGCGATTCGGGCCGTGCAAGAGGATCTCGGTGGTGATGCAACCCTTGTGCCGATTCCCACCGACCCAGCGCGCCTGCGCGATCGAGGCTTCGATCATGCGGCGCTGATTGCCTCCGCAGCAGCGAGTGCGCTGCCGTGCACGCTTACGCCGCTCCTCGAGCGCACGCGGGCGGTGCCAGCGCTGCATACGCTCGGTCGCGCTGAGCGGAGACGGGTGATGGATCGCGTCTTCGCGGTAAGGACGGGTGTCGCGTTGCCTTGTCGTGTGATTTTGGTCGACGACATCTGGACGAGCGGTGCCACCTTTGAGGCGGCGGCCGTAACCCTGCGCGCCGCCGGGTGCACGAGCATCGGCGTGGTCGCTGTGGCTCGCGAGGCACTGGTGCACGATGCGTAGGTTCGCGAGCGATCTCTGGCGCGGCGTGGCACTCTCTCCCCATGGCAGCCAAGCGACCAAAACTGAAGAGCAGCGCACCGGCCGCAGCGGCTGGGCGGCTCGACCGCATGCTTGGCGCCCACCTCGCCGCAGGACCTGGGCTCGTCAAGGCGGCCGATCGCGCCGCAGCTGTTGGGGCGATGGGGCTCCAGATCTTCACCGGCAATCCAACAGGTTGGGCACGACGCGCCGAACTCCCCAAAGAGCTCCCCGCCTTCCGCGCCCGCATGAAGGAGCACGGCTTCGGCCCACTCGCCGTGCACGCCGCCTATTTGGCGAACCTCGCCGGGCCGAACCCGGTCTTCCGTGAAAAGACGGTGGAGTTGCTCCGTCACGAACTTCGCGTGGCACCTGAGTACGGCGCATCGTTCGTCAACGTTCACATCGGCTCACACATGGGCACTGGCATTGAGGCTGGCGTCGCCCGCGTCGCCGAGGCGGTCGAACGCATCTTGGACGGCGTGCCGCTCGCCGACGACTCGGCACTCCTGGTGCTCGAGAACAGCGCAGGTGGCGGCAACGGGATCGGCGAGAGCCTCGACGAGTTGATCGACATCCACGAATCGATGGCTGCCCGCGGTCTTGATCTGAACCGCGTGGCCTACTGCCTTGACTCCGCACACCTCTGGGGTGCCGGTGTTGAGATGAAGGGTGACGACGAGGTTGATCGGCTCGTGGAGCAATTTGATAAGAAGATCGGCCTTGAGAAGCTCGTGATGATCCACTACAACGACAGCAAGGCGGCACACGGCTCCAAGCTCGACCGACATCAGCACATTGGTGGCGGTGAAGTCGGCACACGTGGCCTTGCAGCGCTCATTCGACATCCGCGCCTCGCGCACGTGAACTACTACCTTGAAACTCCAGGAATGGAAGAGGGCTGGGACAAACTAAACATCGAGCGCTCCCTGCAGCTCTCTGAGGGCACGCTTAAGTTGAAACCACTCCCTGCAGAAGAGCCGACGGGTAAGAAGACGCAGAAGGTCCCAGCAAAGCCATCACCCAGCGCGAAACCGCCGACGAAGGCCACGGTGAAGAAGCCTGTTGCCAAGAAGGCGGCGGCCAAAAAGCCTGCCGCCAAGGAGAAACGTTAGCGCAACGATCCAACGCCGCGCCGGTACGGCGAGAGCGCAAAGAGCGCACCGCCACCAACGATCAGGCTGCCCACGCCCATCAGGCGATCAAGCAGCGCAAGTGCGATCGCCGACTCGGGCGTAAAGCCGAATAGTGCAACAAGGATGCCGACCATCCCCGCTTCTACAATACCGATCCCAGCTGGGGTAAATGGCACCACCGTGAGCACTGCTGAGACAAGTGCCACAAAGATTGCGCTCGCAATGCCAATCTGCCCAGCCTCTGGATTCACAACGAAGAGGCCGAGGGCTGCAGCAACGGCGGCAAGTCGCACGGATTCGCCAATCCAAATTCCGATTGAGAACGGCAGGGCGGTTTGAACAACGCGTCCACCGCTCCCAGCTCGGAGTGATGTGGCGGCGTTGGTGAAGCCGTTCTTGATCGCATCAGGGATCGGCAGTGCATAGATGAGCGCTCCAGCAAACCCGCGTGCAACGAGCAGCGCCAAGGTTGCGGCAACGGCAACGCCGATAGCGATGGCAGTGAGTGCGAGAGCAGTAGGTGGCAGCTTCCCACCAAATGCAACGAAGGTTGATGCAGCACCAAGAAGTGCAACCGTTGCAAGGTCAACGAGGCGCTCCGCAATCACCGTGCCAACCGCATTGCCAAACGATGTTGCGCCATTGTGCTTTAGCAACCAACCGCGATACACATCACCCATTTTTGCCGGCAACACACAGTTCACCCAAAACGAGAGGGTGAGAATCTCTGTTGCTGCACGTCGTGAGATCTGCAGACCGGATGCAGAAAGAATCATGCGCCAGCGCAACCCTCGAAGTGGGAGGGTGCTCCAGCTTGCTGCGAGTGCCACGAGAAGCCACATACCGTTGGCACGATTCAGCGTTTCGGCAACCTCGGCAAGATTGAATGATGTGGCGGCGCGCACGACGCCCGCCACCAGCACCACCGTGAGCAGCATTGCGAAGATCGTGGAGCGGCGTGAGAGTCGGGCGAGCAGCATCGTGTGACCTAGCGTTCGCCGAACGTCACGCCCGGGCTGACGCGTCGATTTCCTCGCGTGGCGTTAACCATCTTCGCGATCGGCGTAAAGAGTCGGGCGACAAGTGCCCCACGGCCTGTGATGCGTGTGAGGTCGCCGTGTAGCGCCGAGTGAAATCCGGCTGCAGTGCTGAGGTCGCCCGTCATGATCGTGGTGGCGCCGCCAATTTCAAGGAGCGTGTGCGCATCACTCGCGGCAACAGATGGGAGGTTACGGCTTGCTGCAAGTTCTGCGGCACGCTGGTTTCCTCCGGGTGCAACGAGACGGGCGTTCCAGCCTTCGATCCAGTCGACCTCGCTGAGGAGCGCCATGGCCGCTTCATCTCGAAGCAGTGAGCCGCGCCAGCCGTCAAAGGGGTGCGGGATGCCGACGAGTCCGCCCTGGTCTCGAATAGCGGCGATCGCTTCGCTCGCGGGGAGTCCAGCGGTGATGGGGCGCTCCAGGAAGAGTGCGATCAGATCTCCCTGCGCAGTGCGCACCTCAGAGCCAACGATCACGGTGAGGTCAGGGATCGCCGCGTCGCGGGCGCGCAGGGCACCGTCGATGCGGTCGTGGTCGGTGATGGCGAGGTGCGTGATCCCCCGCGACGCGGCGGTGCGGGCAACGGCGACAGGGTCGCTCAGGGAGTCGAAACTTGCGCTGGTGTGGCAGTGCAAGTCAACGACGGCGCGGGCCGCCATAGGGTTAGGCCTCGCTGGTCATGGACTTCGCGAACTGGTCGAAGTGTTCGAGCGCAATGCCCGTTCCCTTCGCAACGCAGCTCAGCGGGTCCGGAGCGATATGTGCAGCGACCCCGGTGACGGTCGTCACCAGACGATCAATGTTGCGCAGCAGAGCGCCGCCACCGGAAATCACGATCCCTTTATCAATAATGTCGGCGCTCAACTCGGGTGGTGTCTGCTCCAACACTGCACGAATCGCATCCGTAAGGTTTCGTAGGGGCACCTCGAGCGCCTCGGTAATTTCGGTCGACGTGATCTTCACTTCGCGTGGCAAGCCCGCGATCATGTCGCGACCCTTCACGCTCATCGTGAGCTCTTCCTCAAGAGGCATAGCGCTACCAATCTCAATCTTTACCTGCTCGGCGGTTCGATCGCCAATCATGAGGTTGTACTTGCGGCGAATGTAGAGGGCGATCGCTTCGTCAAATCGGTTGCCACCGACACGATGCGACTTACTCACCACGATCTCTGAGAGTGAAAGCACAGCGATCTCGGCGGTGCCACCACCAATGTTCACGATCATGTTCCCCGACGGTCCGCTGATTGGTAGCTCGGCGCCGATCGCTGCCGCCATGGGCTCTTCAATAAGGAATGCCTTGCCAGCGCCAGCTTGACGCGCAGCATCCAGTACATAGCGCTTCTCTACTGAGGTAGAACCGGCGGGAACGCTCACCAGCACATCTGGTCGACCAAACGAGAAGCGTCCCGCTGTTCCCTTCTTAATGAAGTAACGGAGCATCGCCTCAGTGACGACATAGTCGGCAATCACACCATCGCGAAGAGGCCGAATCGCACTGATGGAGCCCGGCGTTCGCCCGAGCATCTCCTTCGCCTCATTACCGACGGCGACGATCTGGTCGCGATCGTTAATGGCGACAACGCTCGGCTCACGAACGGTGATGCCGCTCCCCTGCACGAAGACGAGAATGTTTGCGGTCCCTAGGTCAATGCCGATCTTCATCCCGCCACTCCCTCTTCGCTAACGTGGGTGAGCTCCGCGCCAAGGCCTCGGAACTTCTCCTCAATGTTCGCATAGCCGCGTCGCACGTGGTGCGCGCCATGAATACGACTGGTTCCAGGTGCGGCTAGTGCGGCGAGCATCAGTGTGGCGCCTGCGCGCAGATCTGGAATTTCTGCCTCAGCAGCAACGAAGGTGGTTGGCCCTGTGACACGTGCGGTGCGCGGATCAACGATCTCTACCTGTGCGCCAAATCCACGCAGGCCAACGAGCCATTCGAGGCGATCTTCAAAGATCGTCTCTTCAATGGTGCTCGTGCCCGCGGCGCGCGTCAGCATTAGGCCGGCTGATGGCTGTAGATCGGTGGCAAGCCCAGGGAACGGTTGCGTGCGAATGTTGGTGGGCGTATATGCGCCACCAGCTGGAAGTCCAGTAACGCGCAGGCTCCTGCGTGTTGCGTCGGTTGGATCGGCCTCAATAGCGTAGTCAACCGCGAGTTGATCGAGCAGATCAATGAACGCCTTCATGTGTGTTGGCTCAACACCATCAACGTTGATCGTGCCGCCGACCACTGCTGCCGCCGCAGCGAATGTGCCCGCCTCAATGCGATCGGGCATGATGCGGTGCGTTGCGCCGTGAAGGGCGTCAACGCCTTGCACCTCAATGCGATCTGGTTTGGTGCGAGCAACCTGCGCACCCATGGCGTTGAGCAGCGTGATCAGGTCATCAACCTCAGGCTCCTGGGCCGCTGGGGTAATCACGGTGGTGCCCTTGGCGAGCACCGCTGCAAGAATGGCGTTCTCGGTGCCCATCACGGTGATTTGCGGGAAGGTGATCGTTGCTCCCTTAAGGCGGCCGTTGCTCTTCGCAAAGTAGTAGCCGTCGCGGTAATCAATCTCGGCACCGAGGGCGCGCATGGCATCCACGTGCAGGTTGACGGGGCGTCGACCGATGCGATCGCCACCAGGATTGCTGATGATCACGCGACCGAATCGTGCAAGAAGTGGGCCGAGGAGCATGAAGCTGGCGCGCATCTTGGCGGCGGCTTCGAGCGGCACAAAGAGCCATTCGGCGTTCGCCGCCTGCAGGCTCATCGTCTCGGGGGTTGGTCGCTCAATGGTCACGCCGATGTCGCGCAGGGTATCGGCGAGCACATCAATGTCGAGGATTCCTGGGATGTTTTCGAGGTTCACGCGTTCGCCGGTCAGCACCGCGGCGGCCATCACCTTGAGGGCGGCGTTCTTGGCCCCGCTCACCCGTACACGGCCAGCGAGAGGTCGCCCGCCCTGAATGCGGAACTCCTCCTTCGCGAGGGGGATTGGTCGGTACTCCCATGAGAACGGCTTCACGACGGTCATGGGCGGATTCTCGCCGTTTGCAGCAGAAGCGTCCAACAGGGGCTCACTTTCTTGGGCCACCCGCACGGGCGGCTGCGGGCGCTAGCGCTTGCGGCGGCGCTCGGCGACGCGAAGGTGTAGAAGGGCTCGGCTCAACGAGGCTCGGGCGGTTGCGAGTGAGGCCGGGTCTTGTGTGCCAGCGCCTGAGATCGCCGCTTCCGCGGCGGCCTTCGCCTTCTCGACGGCAGCGGTGTCGAGCTCTCCCGACAGGTCGGCCGACTCGGCGAGCACCACCACACGATCGGGCCGCACCTGTACGAAGCCACCAATGATGGCGATGTACTCAATGGAGCCGTCGAGTGCGGTGATGCGCCCTTCGCCTGCACCGAGCACCGTCACGTACGGTTCGTGCTTCGGCAGTATGCCGACCTCGCCATCAATCGTTGGCAAGACCAACGCGGAGGCCTCGCCCTTCCAGGCGAGGCGCTCCGGCGTCACGATCTCCAACGTAAATGGCATATCGGTTCGAACCCTTATTTGTTGAGCGCGACGGCGTTCGCCCGCACGTCATCGAGAGTTCCTGCAAGGAAGAACGCCTGCTCTGGCAGTTCGTCGGCCTTCCCTTCGAGGATCTCGCGGAACGAGGCGATCGTGTCGGCGATCTTCACGAACTTTCCGGGACGGCCTGTGAATACCTCGGCCACGAAGAACGGCTGGCTCATGAAGCGCTGCAACTTGCGGGCACGGTTCACCAACAGCTTGTCGTCAGGCGAAAGTTCGTCCTGACCAAGGATGGCGATGATGTCCTGCAGGTCACGGTAGCGCTGCAGCACTCGCTGCACCTCTCGTGCCGTCTCGTAGTGGTTCACACCAACCACGAGCGGATCGAGTACACGCGACGTCGACGTCAACGGATCCACTGCCGGATAGATACCAAGCTCGGTGATCGATCGCTCGAGGCGAATCGTCGAGTCAAGGTGTCCGAAGGTGGTTGCTGGCGCTGGGTCGGTGTAGTCATCTGCTGGCACGTAGACGGCCTGCAGCGAGGTAATCGAACCCTTCTTCGTCGACGTAATGCGCTCCTGGAGCGCCGCCATCTCCGTTGCCAGGTTTGGCTGATAGCCCACGGCGCTTGGCATGCGGCCGAGCAACGCGGAAA